>ENA-UOJP01000059-UOJP01000059.1-human-gut-metagenome-genome-assembly--contig:-C102-NODE-59-length-244511-cov-16.478986_pt1 | contig 244511 bp, 224 predicted proteins | sample MGYA00242353_ERZ723900 | MGnify/ENA metagenome assembly ERZ723900 | reverse complement strand
GTGAATACTTCCTAGATTTATCGTACGAACTCGATAGTCCTTTATATATTTCGTAGTATGCCCGCAATAAGGGCAAGTATGCTCCGTTGCTTTCATTTTGCAAAAAAATAATGTTGAAGTCAGCACCTATTCGGTGCTGACCCCAACATTTATTATAGAACCTTTTTTCTTGTATCCGATACGACTTATAGCTGATATGACCTTGGTTCAGAAATTTTTGTCATATTTGTAAGTTTATATAATCTAAAAATATGATTTACATGCGCTTACCCCTTCTTATATTATTAAAAACTTTTCTTGACATATACCCCCACGGGGTATATATATAAGATATATTCAAGTATATTGCTCAGGAGACTTATTATGGCAAAAGAGAGCAAGTGTTGCTGCACGACGAACATAAAATTGAAATATCGCAATAAAGAAGACAAAGAATATAGACAACTTGTCTGTCGATTAAATCGTATTGAAGGACAAATCCGAGGTATAAGAAAAATGCTTGAAGATGATCGTTATTGTGTTGATATCCTAACTCAAGTCAGCGCCGTTCAATCTGCTTTAAACGCGTTTAGCAAAGAGCTTCTGGGACAACATATCAAAAGCTGTGTCGTTCATGATATTCAAGAAGGAAAGACTGAAGTCGTCGATGAGCTAGTGGTACTTCTACAAAAAATGATGAAATAGGTGATGTAAATGAAACATGAAAAGTTTGAAGTCACAGGCATGACTTGTTCGGCTTGCTCAAGCCGTGTGGAAAAGGCGGTTTCCCAATTACCCGGTATAAACAAAGCAAGTGTTAATCTCCTTACAAACAGTATGCAGGTCGATTTTGACGACTCGGTTTTATCTGAGCAGGACATTATCAATGCTGTTATCAAAGCCGGCTATGAGGCTTTTGTAACCGCTTCTTCCACCGCTCAAGCACGGCCGGTAAAAAATAGCGCCTCATCCGGTGCCGCCGCGGCTGTTACAGCGATGAAGAAACGCCTTATCTGGTCTGTTATTTTCCTCATTCCGACCATGTACATTGCTTCTCACAATATGTTCAAAGCCGTTTTTGGTCTACCTGTACCTGAATATATTGTCTCCCTTTTTGACGGGCCGCAAAATGCGATTACCTATGCATTTGCGCAATTTATTCTCATCTTACCGATCCTTTATCTGAACAGACATTATTACATAAACGGTTTCAAAAGTCTTTTCCAAGGGGCTCCCAATATGGATAGTCTAGTCGGCCTCGGTTCTGCCGCTTCAGCCTTTTTCGGTATTTTTGCCATCTTCCGCATCGGCTGGGGACTCGGATACGGCAATATGCTACTCGTTGAAACGTACAGTACAAATCTTTATTTTGAGTCAGCCGGTATGATTGTCACGCTTATCACCGTCGGTAAATATATGGAAACCCGTGCCAAGGGAAAAACCAGCGAAGCACTTGAAAAGCTTATAAACCTTGCACCGAAAAATGCCACTGTAATCAGGAATGATATTGAATCAATTATTCCGGTTAGCGAACTCGTTATCGGCGATGAAATCATCGTTCGTCCCGGCGAAAGCATTCCTGCTGACGGCATTGTTTCCAAAGGAACAACAAGTATTGATGAATCCGCCATCACAGGTGAAAGTATTCCTGTCGACAAACAACCCGGTGACACGGTTACGGCGGCGACACTGAATAAAGCCGGAGCTATCCATATGACGGCCAAACGTATCGGTGCGGATACAACTATCAGTCAGATTATTCACCTCGTTGATGAAGCCAGCAGCAGTAAGGCTCCAATTGCCAAAACAGCCGATAAAATTGCGGGCATCTTTGTGCCTGTTGTTATTACCATTGCCTTGATCACGACTGCGATTTGGTATTTTTTCGTGGGAGCGGATCCCGAATTCTCCTTTTCTCTCGGCATTTCCGTCCTCGTCATTTCTTGCCCCTGCGCTCTCGGTTTAGCTACGCCTGTAGCAATTATGGTAGGCACCGGCAAAGGGGCGGAAAACGGCATCCTTATTAAATCGGGCGAAGCTCTCGAACAAGCACACGTTATTGATACGGTCGTAATGGATAAAACCGGCACTATTACGGAAGGAAAGCCTGTTGTCACAGACATTATTCCCTTAGGTATGACGGCTGATAAACTTTTACCGATCGCGGCGGGACTTGAAAGTAAAAGCGAACATCCCCTGGCTACGGCCGTTGTGGATTATGCCAAAGACAAAGGCATATCTCCCGTACAGATAAGTAACTTCTCCGCCATTTTCGGCAAAGGCGTTCGCGCTAACATTAACGGTGAACCCTGGTATGCCGGCAACGCCCGTCTGATGACGGAAAACAACATTTCCGTTACAACTGTAGAAAAAAAATTGAATCGCCTTGCCGATGACGGCAAAACACCTCTCCTCTTCGCCACAAAAAATACTGTCCAAGGTATTATTGCGGTCGCCGACATTGAAAAACCGACAAGTTCCCAGGCAATCGATCTTTTCAAAAAAATGGGGATCAATGTAATTATGCTCACAGGTGATAATACGCGAACTGCTAAAGCCATACAAAAGCGGTTGCACATTCCTCAAATAATAGCAGAAGTTTTACCGCAGGATAAAGAAAAATATATTGCTAAACTCCAGGCCGAGGGTCATCAAGTTGCCATGATCGGGGATGGGATTAATGACGCACCGGCCCTTATGAAAGCCGACCTGGGAATTGCAATCGGCGCCGGCACGGATGTTGCAATTGAAAGTGCCGATGCGGTACTCATAAAAAATGATCTTCTGGATGCCGTAACAGCTGTCCGCCTAAGTAAAGCCGTTATCAAAAATATTAAAGAAAATCTCTTCTGGGCCTTTATTTACAACATCATCGGTATTCCTCTCGCAGCCGGTCTCCTCTATCCCGCTTTCGGCATCAAACTTAACCCTATGATCGGCGCCGCCGCAATGAGTATGAGCAGTTTTTGCGTTGTCATGAACGCTTTGCGGTTACGTTTCTTTAACGCAACTTATCCTAATGTTTCACGTGAAACAAGCACTGAACCAAACGAATCCGAAAAAACTACTATACACACCTGCTTGACTATTGACGGCATGACGTGTGCCCATTGCCAAAAGCAGGTGCATGATGCCCTTTCGGTCATCCCCGGTGTAACAGCCGTAACCGTCGACCTGAAAAGCAAATCGGCCCGTATTGAAAGTAATCAAGCTATCCGAACATCTGTCTTTGCTCAAGCGATTACGGATGCAGGCTATACACTAATCATTCCTAAGGAGGAAAAACAAATGGAAACAACATTAAAAATCGAAGGCATGATGTGTAATCATTGTAAAAAACATGTTGAAGAAGCGCTCTCGGCCATGGATGGCGTTACATCCGTAAAAGTCGACCTCGAAACGAAAAGCGCCGACGTAAAAGCAATACGTGAAATTTCAATTGATGAATTTACAAAAGTAATTGCTGACGCAGGCTATGAACTCGTAAATATACACAACTAAAGAGAGGGTGCAGCAGAGTAAGATAAAATCTTTATTCTGCTGCACCCTCTCTTTAGTATTTTAATTGCATTTTTTCCGGATGTCCTTTCTAATCTTAACTCATCTAAGTTAATTTTCCTTATCCATTGTCACCGTATTAACGTGTTTTATATGGCTACGGCAATACCGATTCAATTAATACCGCATTTACAGAAATATCGTATTGCAGCCGGAGCACTGACAGCTAGTAAGCCCCGGTGGTTCACTGCTAAGCCGATAAGCACATACAGGCTTTTAGAAAATCTCATTGGACAACGTTCCGGTTATCTATCCTTATCGTGCAGTTCTGAATTACTTTCCCAAGTCGGCTGTTTGACGGATCGGCAGAGTTGGGATTCTCCGGCATTCCTATAAGCAGCACAAAGTTTTCTGTCTGTACTTACAGTTTTTTCAATTCTTAACCCTCATGTCCCACTTATAGAAATATATCCCGGCTGTTGTAACCATCTGCCACCATAAATTTGACGCATTCTCTCATTCTCTCCTATTCTTTTCACACAAAAAGCGTCCTTACGGGCGCTCTTACTTCGCAGTTTATTTACTTAGATCAACAGATGAAATCTTCTCGCGCAGCGATAAAACTGATGGCGGATTAACGGAGAATTCGTCCACGCCCATACGAAGGAAGGTTTCCGCAAGACTCAAATCGGCACCGAGTTCACCGCATATACCTACCCAAATACCTTCTTTGTGACCATTTTTTACTGTCATATCAATAAGTCGGAGAACTGCCGGATGATGAGGATCAAAGAATTCATCCAAATCGCTCTGTTGCCGGTCAATGGCCAACGTATACTGTGTCAAGTCATTAGATCCGATACTGAAAAAATCAACCTCTTTTGCTAATTCATCGCTGATGATAGCTGCCGCAGGCGTCTCAATCATAATACCGACCTGCATCTCTTTATCAAAAGGAATTTTTTGCTGTCTCAGCTCATCCTGTACTTGCGAAAGCAAGATTCGGCTGCGTCGCACTTCATCAACAGAAATAATCAGGGGAAACATGACAGCGATTTTTCCATACGCACTGGCTCGGCAGAGAGCCCGAAGCTGGGTTTTAAAAAGCTCCGGACGCGTAAGACAGATACGAATAGCTCGCATCCCCATTGCCGGATTTTCTTCTTTTTTCAGATCGAAATAATCAACTTTTTTATCGGCTCCGATATCAAGGGTCCTAATAATGACAGTTTTCCCTTGCATCATTTCTGTTATTTTTTTATAAACAACGAATTGCTGTTCTTCCGACGGGTAACCAGTATTTTCAAAGTAAAGAAACTCGCTGCGAAAAAGGCCGATACCTTCAGCATCGTTGGCAATAATTTGCGATAAATTGCCGAGATTATCGACATTTGCAAATACGTTGATTCTCTTACCGTCTGCAGTATATGTCTTTTTACCGCAAAATGTATCGAGATATTTCTTATGTATTACCGCTTCATCCTGCCTTTTCTTCATTGCGGCCATCGTAGCGTGATCAGGATCAATGTACACAGTACCTGTAAAACCGTCAATGATAGCGAGCTTACCTTCCACATCAGCAGAAAGAACGAGGCCGGTATTAACTACAGCCGGCATACTCAGCGTACGCGCAAGAATAGCGGCATGAGAACTCGTGCTGCCGCAGGATGTGACAAATCCGAGAACTTTATTCGTATCAAGCTGAAGTATTTCACCGGGAGATAAATCATCAGCAACAAGGATCGTACCATTATAAGCGGATAAATCATCTCTTTTGCCGCCATTTAACTGTCCCTGTACACGACGGGATATATCAAGAATATCTACAGCCCGTTCTTGCATGTATGCGTCACTCATCGACCGAAACATCTCCGCAAATTGATGTGCTACCTGTTCTACTGCCGCTTCAGCATTCATTTTTTCATTACGAATAAGCCGTTCAATGCCTTCAATATAATCATTATCGTCAAGCATTATCTGATGAACTTCAAAAATCGCAGCTTCCGTTTCACCAATTCTTCCAAGAGCTCTTGCATACAAAGACCTGAGCTGTTCGATCGATATCTTACGAGCCGTTTGAAAACGCTGTACTTCCGCCTCTGTATCTTTTATATGACGCAATGCCGTAAAACCAGTATTTTTACGGAAAAAGGCAAGCGGCCCCGCCGCAATAGCCGGAAAAACCTGCTTCCCCTGAATGACCAGCATAAATACCCCCGTTTATAAGTTTTCTTTTAAAAACCCCTCAATTTCATGAGCTGCCGCTTCTTCATCAAAGCCGTCAATGGTGACCTTAATCGTTTCGCCCTGCTTTACCCCAAGAGCCATGACCGTAAAAATCTTTTTCAAATCCGCCTTTTTAGCATCTTTTTCGACAAAAATCCCGGCTTCAAATTTTTTTGCCGCTTTGACGAGTAAGCCTGCCGGCCGGGCATGAATGCCCGAGGGATCTGTAATAATATACGTAAATTCTTTCATGTTAATGCCTCCTTATATACCGGAAAGAGTTGCTCTCTGGCGCAAAACAGGATAAAAACAATACATGTCTTTTAACCTGTTCATACCACAGGCACTCTAATTATACCACTACTACCAGTATAATTAAGTAACAGAAGCATGGAGCCGGCTGTGAAGATCGCACAAAGAGAAATTTTGTATATCTTCCTGCCGTAACAAAGAAATTTATTATTGGTAAGGACTAACAAATAACTAAAGTATCTCTGTTTTTACCGCAGAATTTTGTACAGGAGTATGATACTGTGCCGCAATATCGGTTAAAGTCTGTCCTGCCGGAGCATCACGAAGAACATATGCCGAATCGTCAGGATTCTTCGCATTATCAGACATAGTCGTTTCTGTCGGGGCTTCATTTTTTACCTGAGAAAAAGCATAATCCATCAAACGCCGTGCATCACCGGAACGATCATCGGAATTCAGGACGGATACAACAAAGGTCTTACCGTCGCGTGTCGCAGATGCCACAAGCGTTGCGCCGCCAAAATCGGTTGCACCCGTTTTAATCCCGTCAGCACCTCTATAACCGGATGTAAGAAATTCATTTAATGAATATACTACTTCTTTACCGCCTGTTATATACGGCATTTCAAAGAATGTATATCCGGTAAAAGATTTAAAAGTGCTGTTATTCATAGCATAGGCTCCGATCTTTGCCAAATCGCGGGCCGTTGAATAATGCTCCTTATCCGGAAGTCCATGAGGGTTGACAAAATGTGTGTTTAAAGCACCGATTAAAGCAGCCTTATCATTCATTCGACGAACAAACTCACTGACTGAAGGGGCAACCGTTACCGCTGTACCGAGAGCCACATCACAACCTGTATAAGTCATCATTGCTGTCAAAGCATTACGCACAGTAACAGATTTATCCCGGGAAAGACCGAGGACAGCAACGTCCGAGTCAAGGGTATCCGCCTCAGCGGAAAGCTTAATCGGTTTATCCAAAAGAGCATCTCCTGCTTCAGCACCTAAAAGAGCCGTCATAATCATAGTCGTGCCTCCGGGATAAAGCTTTTCGTCTGCATTTTTTGCATATACTTCAGCACCTGTATCAGCATCCAATATATATGCAGATTGCGCATGTACATCAATATTATCAATATTATTTTCGGCTGCTGTCACGATAGATCCGCAGAGGCAGAATACGGAAGCAATAATAGCACATTTCTTAAAAAACATAATAGCGTACATCCCCTTCTTGTTCTCATAACGGATTTTTTGCGGCAACCTTTGGTTTACGCGGATATTCAAATGGACTTTCTTTTACCTTTTTAATATAGATGACAGCCCGTATATCCGTCAAGCCGGGAAGAGATTTCATCTGCACAGACTCTACTTCAGCACCGAGTATTTTCAGCGCATTGACAGCATTTTTTAACTCTTCTTCATATGCGGCCCCTTTAAGTGCAATAAATGTACCGCCTATTTTCACATAAGGCAGCGCCCATTCGGCAAGCACCGGTAAGCGGGCTACGGCCCGTGCCGCAACGACATCAAAAAATTCCCGAAACTCCTTTTTATGAGCTTCTTCTTCAGCTCTGCCGTGAAGAAAAGATGCATTCTTATAACCGATAGCAGTCGTTACGTCGCGAAGAAAATTCAAACGTTTTTGCAAACTGTCAAAAAAGGTTATCTTTAAATCATCATGCATGATAGCCAACGGTATCCCCGGAAAACCGGCCCCTGTGCCTAGATCAAGAACGGATGCGCCGGCTGCAAAAAATGTTTCATCATAACAAGTAAGACTGTCAATAAAATGCTTTACCGTCACTTCATCCGCTCCCGTAATGGCCGTTAAATTCATGACTCTATTTTTTTCAATAAGCATTTGAGCAAAGGTCTCAAATTTTTCCAATTGGGGTTCCGAAATGGCTACTTGTGCTTCTGCAAAAAGCGTTTTACCATTACATAGAAACATTGCCTTTACCCTCTCGTCGATATTGTTCCATATAAATTAAAAGAGCGGTTATATCCGCCGGAGAAACCCCCGAAATGCGACTTGCCTGACCGAGTGAACGAGGACGAATTTTTGCCAGTTTCTGTCGTCCTTCAGAAGAAACGGTCTCAATAATTTCATAATCTATATCGGGAGGAATGAGCTTCCGTTCAAGCCTATTCATTTTGGCAACCTGATCTTTCTGCCGATTGATATATCCGTCATACTTTATCATTATTTCCACTTCTTCTGCCACTTCAGCCGACCGTTCCGAAAGCTCGGGGAACACGGAATGTAAGAGAGTATAGGTCATCTCCTGACGACGTAATAAATCAACAGCTTTCGCACCTGTACGCAACGGCGCCGAGCCGACGGCCGTCAGCCGTTCATTGGTCTCCTCTGTCGGCGTCACGGGAAATTCCGATAATTCCTCAATCATTGCTTCAATCGCTTTTCTTTTACAACAAAACGCCGCATAACGTCTATCATTAACAAGACCGATAGCACGGCCTTTTTCGGTTAATCGTAAATCCGCATTGTCCTGACGTAAAACAAGTCTGTATTCAGCACGGCTTGTCATCATACGATACGGTTCTTCCGTTCCCTTCGTAACCAGATCATCAATAAGAACTCCTATATACGCTTCTGCACGAGTGAGAATAAACGGCTCTTTACCTTTCAACTTCAGAGCGGCATTAATACCGGCAATCAACCCTTGTGCCGCAGCTTCTTCATAACCGCTTGTCCCGTTAGACTGTCCGGCAGAATAAAGATTCTGAATATGTTTTACTTCCAGGGTCGGTGTCAACTGCAAAGGATCAAGGCAATCATATTCAATCGCATAACCCGGCCGCATAATTTTTACGTCTTCCAGCCCCGGTATCGTTTTTAAAAATTCATACTGCACATCCATAGGTAAACTGGTACTCATACCTTGTACATACATTTCTTCTGTTCGTAATCCTTCCGGTTCTATAAAGAGTTGATGTCGCTTCTTATCGGGAAAACGCAGAATTTTAGACTCAATAGACGGGCAGTATCGCGGGCCTATTCCTTCGATAACGCCGTTACACATAGGTGCTCTGTCAAGGTTGGAACGTATAATCTCATGCGTTTTTTCATTCGTAAAGGTCAACCAGCAACACACTTGACTTCGATTTTTGCGTTTTGAAAGAAAGGAAAAGGCATATCCTTTTTCATCACCCGCCTGTATTTCCATTTCTTCTGTCCGCAAAGCACGACGGTCTACGCGAGCAGGTGTCCCTGTTTTAAAACGCATCAGAAAAATACCCGCACGACGTAATGAGTCGGAAAGAACCTCCGCGGAGCGTTGTCCGATAGGACCGCTGGCATAGATAGTTTCACCTATAATGACCTTTCCTCTCAAATAAGTGCCTGTTGCCAATATAACTGATCGGCTCAGATACGTTTCACCTAATTCCGTATGTATTCCTCTAACAACACGGTCCTCAATGATAAGCTCTGTAACCATCAACTGCTTCACATCAAGATTATCCTGATTTTCCAGGGTATGTGTCATTTCTGCCTGATACAGTTTCTTATCAATCTGCGCCCGCAACGAATATACAGCCGGCCCCTTACCAGTATTTAACATACGCATCTGTATGGTCGCAACATCTGTATTAATCCCCATTTGTCCGCCAAGTGCATCGATCTCTTTGACAAGGTGGCTCTTACCCGGTCCGCCGACAGCGGGATTACAGGGCATAAGCGCTATATTATCCAAGCTGAGAGTTACCAAAAGGGTGCGTACACCCAAACGTGCAGCCGCCAAAGCGGCTTCACAGCCGGCGTGACCCGCACCGATTACAATAACATCATATGTATCTGCAATAAACAAGAGTATGCCTCCTATTTTCCCAAACAAAAACGGTTGAATATTTCACCGATTATATCGTCATGAATCGTATCCCCCGTAATGGATCCTAAAAGGTCCCAGGCCTCACGAATATCTATAATAGCAAAATCCAAAGGCATACCCTTTTTAATCGTTTCTTCCGCTCTTTCCAAAGCAGCCAAACTCTGCCTGACCAATTCTATATGGCGTGTATTAGTAATTAATACATCATATCCGTTCATACCGCCCTGAAGAGACCTGTCGACAAGAAATTGTTCCAGTTCTTCCATACCTTCACCATTTTTAGCTGAAACGAGAATAAGAGGATAAGAGAATTCGGATAATTCTTCGTGTCTTATACCATCTGCCAAATCGATTTTATTCAATATCAAAGCAACCTGTTTTCCCTTAACTGATTGGAGCAAACACTTATCTTCTTTTGTCAATGCCTTTGAGCGATCCACCACAACAAGAACTATATCGGCCCGTTCCAAATACTCTCTTGCCTTGGTAACGCCTATTGTCTCAACAACATCTATTGTCTCACGAATCCCCGCCGTATCAACAAGTTGAAAGGGAATTCCCTGAATGGATACCCACTCTTCTAAGATATCGCGCGTTGTACCGGGAATATCCGTAACAATAGCTCTTTCTTCAGACAAAAGATAATTTAAGAGACTTGATTTTCCCGCGTTGGGAGCACCGACAATGGCAACCGTAACACCGTCTCGAATTATCCGGCCTTTTACCGATTGTGCAAGCATTATCCTTATTTTTTCCTTCATTTCCGTCAAGGCACCGATCATATCCCGTACAACAATGTCTTCTAAATCTTCTTCCGGATAATCAACAGTTACTTCCAAACGCGTAATGAAATCGGTTAAGTCTGTCCTCATTTTACGGACAAGCTTAGATAACTTACCTTCCAATTGGCTTACCGCCGCACTGAGTCCCTGCCTGCTCTTCGCTTGAATAATGTCCATAACCGCTTCGGCCTGTGCCAAGTCGATACGACCGTTCAAAAACGCTCGCTGCGTAAATTCGCCGGGTTCGGCAAGTCTGGCCCCGTTTCTCAGTACAAGTTGTAAAATGGAAGCTATAGACTGTCTGCCGCCATGACACTGAATTTCCAAAATATTTTCAGCCGTATATGAATGCGGTCCTTTCATGATAAGAACAAGTACCTCATCTATTTCTTCTCCGCCTTCATCGACAATTGTTCCGAAATGAATCGTTCTGTCTTTATATTCTTTTATACCCTGCTTACCTTTAGGACGAAAAACTTTTGCGCCTACTTCATAAGCTTCGGGACCACTGATTCGAATAATACCGATACCGCTTTCTCCGAGCGGCGTGGCAACGGCAGCAATCGTGTCGGATATATCATACATATCAAATCCTACTCCTTATATAGGAAAAGAACCCGGCGCAACGCACCGGGTCCTTGTTTTACTGGTAATAGATAACCACATGGCGATACGGCTCCTGTCCTTCACTCTCCGTGCGAATATGCTCCGTATGCTGAAGGGCAACATGGATGATCTTACGTTCATACCCGTTCATCGGTTCAAGAACCATCTTATCGTGATTATGTTTGACTCGACTTGCCAACCGATGGGCCAAGGCTTTCAGTGTTTCTTCACGACGAGTACGATAATTTTCAACGTCAAGCATCACGAAGCAGTGATTTTCTCTATCTTTATTAGCCTTCAAATTAACCAAATATTGAAGTGCATCCAATGTTTGCCCGTGTTTGCCAATGAGAACTCCTAAATCTTTACCGTGTAAATGAAGGATGATTTTATCTTCTTTAATCATTTTTTCAATAACAACGGAAATACCCATCTTTTCAAGAACTTCCTGAAGAAATTCTTTTCCTTCGGTAGCGATATTTTCTGCAGAGGTCTCTTCTTTTTTCTTTACTGTCATTTCTTTCGGTTCCGCGACAGATTCCGTCATAACCGCTTCTGTAAGGGTATCCGGCGTTATTTCTTTTTCAATAACGGTAAGACGAACTTTAGCATCTCTTTTACCGAAACCGAAAATACCGCTGCTCGGTTCCGTGATAACTTCTGTCAGAACGTCTTGTTCTTTTCTTTGAAGTTGCGCCAACCCCGATTTAACCGCTTCTTCTACGGTTTTTCCCGTAACTTCGATACTAGTCATTTCAGTTCTCCTTTTTAAGGTAACTCATGAGCATCTGCTGTCCACCTTGAAAAATGTTGGAAATAATCCAGTAGATAACCAAGCCGCTCGGGAAGGTCAAACTGATCCACCCGATAAACAACGGCATCGCTACTTTCATAATTTTTTGTTGCATGGCCTGGGGACCTTCTACATCAGACTGAGCGCCGGTCATTTGCTTCTGAATAAGAAACGTTGAAAGCGCTGACAGTACAGGCAAAATATATGTCCCGTCCGGTTCTCCTAAACTGGACAGCCAAAGAAAGCTCTGATATGCCGGATCATAAGGATAAGAACGAAGAGCATAAAAAATGGAAACAAGAAAAGGCATCTGAATCAAAATAGGAAGACACCCTGAAAGAGGATTTACACCCATTTCTTTATAGAGCTTGCTCATTTCTTCCTGCAATTTTTTCTGATTACCCTTATACTTTTTTTGTAATTCCTTTATTTTAGGTTGCAAAAGTTGCATACCTTCCATAGAACGAATCTGTTTCGCTGTTAACGGGCTAAGTATTAATTTTATAATAACCGTAAGCATAATAATAGCGATACCATAACTAGGATATCCTATAATTTGTGTAAAAACATAACAGTAATCAAGACATGTTGACATAAAACTTGCCAATACATCCATAATTCCGCTGAAAAAGCCCAAATTTCTCAACTCCAATCAAGTGTGCATAGCCTCATACGGGAACAGCCTTTATTTCGTCTGTCCCGTCACGGTACCGGATCATATCCGCCCTTATGAAAAGGATGGCATTTTAAAATACGTTTAACCGCTAACCATGTTCCTTTTAACATACCGTACTTTTGTAAGGATTCAACCGCATAAGCAGAACAACTGGGATAAAAACGACAACAGGGTAATCCCAATGGAGATATACATAACCGATAAAACCGCACAAAAAAGATAAGAACATATTTCATAATTTACTTCTTTCGTAATATACCCGCCTGTTCAAAAAGATTCAATATAGCACGTTCCGCATCGGCATAACGGCCATTTTTCAATCTGCTTCTGCCAATCAATACCAAATCATATCCGTCAGACAATTCCGCCTTGTGAAGTCTATATACTTCTTTCATAAGACGCCGACAATAGTTACGTTCAACGGCACAACCAATTTTTTTACCTGTTACAAATCCTGTACGTACAGATTGATTTGATGACCGTCTCATAACATAAAGCACAACTGATTTCGTAACATACGATTTACCATAACGATACACTAGCTGGTATTCTCTATTTTTACATAGACGGTCTTCTTTTCTTAACTCATACATGAACGTTACCTACTAATACCAGAAAAACAGAAAAATCCCATATGGAATTCTTCTGTCCATCTCGTAAAATTATTAAGCAGAAAGTTTCTTTCTACCTTTCATGCGACGTTTTTTTAAAACCATACGGCCGCCCTTCGTTTTCATTCTTTCACGAAAGCCATGTGTTCTTTTCTTCCACAAGTTATTCGGCTGAAATGTTTGTTTCAAATGAAGCACCCCCTTTTATACACAGTCCTATGAGCTTACACTATAACAGTGTAATTATACTCAATCAGCTATATACTGTCAATGAAAGCTTCCGCCCTGTCTATCAACAGTTTAATTAATTTAATGAGGTCAGTCTATTCCCTTTACAACTATTTTAGTGTAAAATGTGGATAGCTATTAAAAGTTATCAACAGATTATTAACAACTGTTGATAACTTTGTTTTTCTTTAAAGCTATGATATTTATTAAATGACATATGTTTTTTCCACACGATTATACACATTATAGCATGTTTAAATCATAATTATTCTTACAGAAAGGATTTACAGGTTATATGGAAACGGTAGACATTACAACATTATGGATTACCATGTTAGATAAACTGAAAAAAACTTTGCCGCCGCAAATTTATAATACATGGATCGAGACATCTCTCATTCCTTATTCCTTTGAAGAAAATGTATTCACTTTAGATACGACAAACAACTTCATTTGTTCATTCATTACAAAAAAATATACAAAGCTTCTCGAAAATACAGCTTCATCCTCTCTGGGCAGGCCTGTAACGGTCCGTCTTATTCACAGCGAAAATTTAATTATAGACAAAGAAACTTCTGCAACGGTAGAAAAAACAGATAATATATATGAAGACAACACATATAAATCAAAAGAAAAAATTTTTAAAACTGCTGACCAACAATCTACTGAATCATATAAATCCGAACCGCTTGAATATTTTCAAAAAATAATAACGCCCTTTGCCGATACTGATTCAAAAACGGTTCCGTCTGCCGAAAATCCTTCTATATCACATATAGGAATTTCTACTTTAAATGATGCCTATACTTTTAACACATTCATTATCGGCAACAGTAATCGTATAGCCCATGCAGCCGCTCTTTCCATTGCCGAAGCACCGGCAAAAAAATATAATCCTTTCTTTATTTACGGCGGCAGCGGTCTCGGTAAAACTCATCTTATGCACGCCATAGGGCATCATATACTTAAACAATTCCCAACCATGTGTTTACGTTGCATTACAAGTGAAGATTTTGCTAATGAACTTATTCAATCCATTCAAGATCGCAACTCTGAAAGTTTTCGTCAGCGTTATCGTAATATAGATGTCTTACTCGTCGATGACATTCAATTTCTCGAAAGTAAAGAGCATACTCAAGAAGAATTTTTTCACACCTTCAATAAACTATATCAAGATCATAAACAAATGGTTTTTACCAGTGATCGGCCGCCGCAAGATATTAAAAAATTGGAAGATAGATTGCGTTCACGTTTCCAAGGCGGTACAGTAGTCAGTATAGAACCTCCCGATTTAGAAACAAGAACAGCTATATTGCGCAATCGTGCCTCAGTAGAAAATATAAAAATACAAAAAGAAGCCATCGACTACATTGCCTCTAATGTAAGCGAAAATATTCGTGAGCTTGAAGGAGCATTTATACGAGTTCAAATGCAGGCTTCCGTAGAAAAATCACCTATTACCTTGGAATTAACTCAACGCGCGTTAAAAGAACTAATCAAAGATAAAAATGAAAAAAAATATATTACGATAGATGAAATAACTAAGGTTGTCTGTCATTATTATAAGGTTAAATATGAAGACCTCATGAGTAAAACAAAAATGAAAAAAATTGCTTATCCCAGACAAATCGCCATGTACCTCTGTCGTGAACTGACAGATAATACATATCCCCATATAGGCGCAACCTTTAACGGCAGAGATCACACAACAGTTATGCATGCATGTACTAAAGTTTCTAAAAATATGGAAAAAGATGAATCTTTAAAAACAACAATAGAACAATTAAAAAAATTAATCACTAATGTGAACAACTAAGGAGAACAAGTTGTCTATATACTGTTTATAAATCAAATCACTTAAACGATATGTATTATTGTGGATAAAGAAATATGATTTATCCACCTTATACCCACATCAGTGGATAATATAATTAGCAAATCTATAAGGCTTTTGCACAAATTCACAGTACCTATTACTATTACTACTATAATTTAATTCCCAATTCATTTCATACTTATATAAAAGGAGAATAAGATATGAAACTCAGAATTCAGAAAAATGATTTTACACAAGCACTTCAGTCCGTACAAAAAGTAGCTGCTAATAAAAACAATAATCTTTCCAGTGAAAACGGTCTTTTAATTAAGGCCTTAAACAATGTTATTGAAATTCAGGCTAATGACTATGATATGGGCATTAAAACAATAGTCCCCGGCATTATTGAAGAAGCAGGTGAAGTATTCCTTTGGGATCCTCATCTTTCCGAATTGACCAGACGCATTAACAGTGATGAAATTATTCTGACAAAAAATGAATCAAATTCTCAAATGACCATTCATGGCGGTAAACTGACTTATCGATACGTTACTATGAATACGGAAGATTTTAATGAAGTTGAAGTCGTCGAACAAGGGTATGCTCAATTTGAAATAGACAGTGTTACTTTAAAAGAACTTATTGATAATACATCTTATGCTTGTGCAACAGACACGTCTCGGCCTGTTTTTACCGGTACATTTATGGATGTTTCTGAAAAATCTCTTTCCATGGTAGCAACGGATACTCATCGACTTGCTCTTAAATCTACCGTTTTGGAACAATCTGCAACAGATGATATTCAAGCAATTATACCCAGCAGATTGCTTACTGAAGTGTCGCGTCAATTACCTACTGATGTGCCCGTTGTTGTTAAAGTGACGGCTGTACGTAATTATTTGGCTATCCAGTTTGGAAATGTATATATGAGGACAAGATTGATTGAAGGTATTTTTCCTGATTATCGCCGTGTTATACCGACAGAATTTCAAAATATCATTACTGTAAATCGTGGTGAATTTACGGAGGCTGTTGAACGTATTTCTATTGTTGCTAAAGATGCACAATATAACGTTATTAATTTTGAAATAAAAAATAATCAAATAAAAATGACCAGTCAGGATCCGGATCACGGCACGGTGGAAGATTCTGTAGAATGCAATATGCCCGGTGAACCTATTGCAATATCTTTTAACGGTCGGTTTATTCTTGATCTTCTTAGACATTGCCATAAAGATGAAATTTTTCTTAAATGCAGAGAAAACAGTCCCATGTTGGTACAAGATAAAGACCAGGGAGATTGCGTTTTTGTCGTTACACCGATGCGTACGAGATAGGAAAATATAATGAAGGATATAGTTATTAAAACAGAAAAAATACAGCTTGACCAATTTTTAAAGTGGGCCGATATTGTGGAAAGCGGCGGACAAGCAGGACTTCTTATAGCTGATAAGAAAGTTATTGTAAATGGAGATATTTGTATGGTTAAGCGTAAACAACTTGTTACAGGTGATGTTATTGTTATTAAAGGTAATGGCAAATATCGTCTGGTTGGAGCGAAGTAAATGATAATTACACGCGTTCGTTTACAGGGATTCAGGAACTATGAAAGTGTCGATATTTCTTTTCCAAAGTCTATTATTGTCTTTTATGGGCGTAACGGACAGGGAAAAACAAATCTTCTTGAATCCATGTATACGGGCTGTATCGGTAAATCATATAGAGGCGTCGGGGATATTGATATATTGAGACAAGGATCGAATGAAGGAAGTGTCATTATTAATTTTGTACGAAATAATGTTGAACAGGAAGTTAAAATAATTTTTTCCCGATTTGAAAAAAAATCTGCATATATAAATGATACAAAGGTGAAGATAAAGGAACTGTTCGGAACATTGCAGGCAGTTATGTTTTCGCCGGATGATTTACAATTAATTAAAGGAACTCCTTTGTTGAGACGACGTTTTATGGATATGGAAATATCTCAAGTAAATCAAACATACTATCATTTGCTGTTGCAATATAATCGTGCTGTTGCGCAGCGAAATATTCTTTTAAGGAAAATGAAATATAAGAGGTGTATTTCATTGGATGAATGGGATGAGCAGTTAGCCCAATTTTCGGCGGAAATTGTAAAAAAGAGGCTGGAGTCTTTAAAAAAAATTCGTCTCATGGCAGGCATTATATATAAGAGGCTGACACGGAATAAGGAAAATTTAACATTAACCTATGTACAACCCTATAATAAAGATATAGGTGATGAGCAGAATATAACTGATCCGGAGTGGTATTATCGGCTTTTGAAGAAAAACAGACAATATGATATATACAGAATATCTACGTCTGTCGGTCCTCATCGAGATGATCTTATTTTAGGTACGGAAGCAGGAAATTTGAGAAGATTCGGTTCTCAAGGCCAGCAACGAACTGCTGTTTTAGCTTTAAAATTGTCTGAATTGGAATTTATAAAATCTGAAAGCGGGGAATATCCTGTTTTGCTTTTAGATGATGTAATGAGTGAACTTGACGAAGAGCGGCGCAACTCTCTTCTTGAATTTGTTCATGAACGGATACAGACTTTTATTACTGCGACAGATGATGCTGTTTTTCGCAAGAAAAAAGAATATCATTTTTTACATGTTGTCAACGGAAAGGTTGAATATGACTGACATTAGAAAGGGGATTCCGGAAAAAGCCGGCAATTTTATACAAGATATACTGAAAAAAAATAATCTTCTACAATCGTATCGCCTTTATACCTTAAAGAGTAATTGGTCTCATATTATGGGATCTCAAATAGGAAGGTATTCATATATTTATGATATCCGCGATGGTGTTATTACAATTGGTGTTATTAATTCAGCTTGGATGAGCCAACTTTTTATATATAAACGGCAGATTAAAGAAAAAATAAATTCTTATCTGGGTGAACTGTATGTTAAAGATATAAAGTTTACAGGTTCCGGAAAAGTTCCGCCTAAAAAAAGTATTTTATGGGATGAAATCCATGAAGGACAATTTCAAACTTATCTTTCTTCAATTGTAATTACTCCGGATACAATTAAGAAGATTCATAATGAAACAGATAAATTTCCTGAATCTATGCAATCTAAAATGTTTAATTTGTTTGTAGCCAGGGAACGCAGACGTATTGCTTACGAGCGGGAAGGATATCGTTCTTGCCCGCATTGTGGCAGATGGCTGCAAAAAGAAGAAGAGTGTTTATTTTGTAATCTGGCAGTTGAGAAGAAAAGAAAAATAAAATTAACGTCCATATTGCAGGAGCTTCCCTGGCTTACATGGGAAGATGTGCTTCATGATTATGGTGCCGAAAGGTTTACGGAAGAAATGTATAACGAAGTACGCCGTAATTGTATTTATAGATTGATTGAAAAAGTTTACCATAATGTTGATACGGAAGAAGACGATCTTTTTTTAGCTATTTTTATTACAAGAAAAAATCCGTCTGATTTGGAAGATAGTTTTATTATTCATTTGGTGAATAAGTATAGGAGGAAAGAATAATGTATCTTCATATAGGAGAAAATGAAGTTATTCCTCTTACATCTATCATATCTATCGTAAAATGTCACCCGACAAAATCGGTAAAAACCAACAGTGTAAAAAAATTCAGTAAACCTTTTATTGCGGTCGGCAATATTTCCGACAATAAAATAAAAGCATATGTATTGACAGACGAGTATTTGTATGGTTCGCCAATTACATTGGAAACCCTCATTAAACGGTATAAAAATATATTTTCCCGATCTCAAAAATTTATATAAATATCTTGTAATCGCGGACAGTATTTGTGAGTTTGCAGCAATGATGTATAATTAATGATTATAAAGCAGGAGGCAATCAGTTTTATGTCTGAAAAAAAGAAATCTTCTTATGGAGCAGAACAAATACAGGTTTTAGAAGGGTTAGAAGCTGTTCGTAAACGCCCCGGTATGTATATCGGCAGCACGTCGCTTAAAGGTCTTCACCATCTTGTTTATGAAGTAGTTGATAACAGTATTGATGAAGCTTTGGCAGGATATGCGACACATATTGAAGTAACTATCGAGGCGGATAATAGTGTTACAGTTATTGATAACGGGCGCGGTATTCCCGTAGCTATGCATAAAATAGGTAAACCCGCTATTGAAGTTGTTTTGACAGTCCTCCATGCAGGCGGTAAATTCGGCGGAGAAGGGTACCCTATTTCCGGCGGTTTACACGGAGTCGGTATATCTGTTGTAAATGCTCTTTCCGAACAGACTAAAATTGAAGTTAAACGTGACGGTTATTTATGGAATATTGCCTTTGCCCGCGGTTTGACGACAAAACCGTTACAAAAAATAAGGCCTCTTGAAGCAGGAGATGAACGAGGCACAAAAGTTTGGTTTAAACCGGATCCGGAAATTTTCCCTGATACAGCCTATGATTTTGAAACCTTAAGAATCAGACTTCGTGAATTGGCTTTTCTTAATAAGGGATTGACCATAACATTAACGGATAAACGTAAAGACAGGAAAGAAGTTTATCATTATGAAGGAGGGTTAAAGTCTTTTGTTGAATTTCTCAATGAAAATAGGAATCCTGTAAATTCAACCGTTATTAGCTTGGAAGGTATTAAAAATGATATTATAGTTGATATTGCTCTTCAATATAATGACGGGTACAGTGAGAATATTCTTACTTTCGTAAATAATATTTTTACTGAAGAAGGTGGCACGCATTTAAGCGGCTTCCGGTCCGGCTTAACGCGTACGATTAACGATTACGGCCGTTCATCCGGTATTATCAAAGAAAACGAAGAAAATCTATCCGGTGAAGATGTCCGTGAAGGTCTTACGGCAATTATTAGTGTTAAAGTCAGAGAACCTCAGTTCGAAGGTCAGACTAAGACAAAATTGGGAAATAGTGAAGTAAAAGGGATTGTTGATAACATTATTTCCGACGGGTTAAAAGAATTTTTTGAAGAAAATCCGTCAGAAGCTAAGGCTATTGTTAATAAAAATATTAATGCTGCTCGTGCCCGTCAGGCTGCACGTAAAGCAAGAGAATTGACGCGTCGTAAAAATGCCTTGGAAATCAGCAGTTTACCCGGTAAACTTGCCGATTGTTCGGAAAAAGATCCGGACAGAACGGAAATTTACCTTGTTGAAGGCGATTCTGCGGGCGGTTCCGCCAAACAGGGGCGAGATCGTAAGTTCCAAGCTATTTTACCGTTACGCGGCAAGATCATTAATGTAGAAAAAGCACGCCTTGATAAGATCTTGGCGAATGAAGAAATTCGCGCCATGATTACGGCTTTCGGTACAGGTATTGGTGAAGAATTCGATATTGAGAAACGCCGTTACGATAAAATTATTATTATGACCGATGCGGATGTTGACGGGGCTCATATTAGAACTCTTCTTCTGACGTTCTTTTATCGGTTTATGAAGCCATTGATTACAAAAGGACATGTTTATATTGCACAGCCGCCATTATATCAAGTTCGTAAAGGTCGTTCTATCTGGTATTTATATACTGAAGATGAATTGAAAAGTAAGATTGAAGAAGTCGGCGGTGATAATACTGTTGTCCAGCGCTATAAAGGGCTTGGTGAAATGAATCCGGAACAACTTTGGGAAACAACTATGGATCCTCAGTTCCGTACGATGCTTAAAGTGGAATTGGAAGATGCTGTAGAGGCAGATCGCATTTTTTCCGTTCTTATGGGAGATAAAGTAGAACCTCGTCGCAAATTTATTCAGGATAACGCAAAGAAAGTAAGAAATCTCGACTTGTAATATAAGGAGGGCGCTATGCCTGAAGTTTCGAAACGCATGCAATTTTTTACGGATTCGCCGATTGCTCGCATGTCCGTTTTATCGGATAAGTACGGTGCAATCAATTTATCTGCGGGGTTTCCGGAATTTTCACCGCCTGCACCTATTTTGAACAGCCTTAAAGACATTGTTGATAGAGGTCCGCATCAATACAGTTTGGATGCCGGTTCGGAAAGTTTTCGTCAGGCATTGGCGGACTATCGCTTTACATTCACGGGACATAAACCTGATGCAGAACATGAAATCATTGCAACTTGCGGAGGAACGGAAGCACTGATAGCGGCGATTATGACAATCGTTGATCGGGGAGATAAGATCGTTATTTTTTCTCCTTATTATGATGCATACAGCACGGATGTTTTTCTTGCCGGCGGAGAACCGATTTTTGTCCCCCTTCTTGGTGGAAATTTTACTTTTGACATAGATGAATTGGAAGCGGCTTTTAAACAAAGACCGAAGGCTATCCTTATTTGCAATCCGTCTAATCCGTGCGGTAAAGTGTTTACTCAGGAAGAATTAGAAATAATTGCTTATTTCGTTCGTAAATATAATACGTTTGCCATCGTTGATGAAGTATACTCTCATATTATTTATAAACCCCATACATATACTTATTTTTGTGAATTGCCGGGAATGTATGAACGTACTGTTTGCATAGGTTCTTTATCTAAAACCTACTCTATTACGGGCTGGCGTGTCGGTTATATTATAGGCTCTCCTGTAATAGTGGAAGAAATAAAGAAAATTCATGCATATCTGACGATCAGTGCACCCAGTCCGCTACAGGAAGCCGCCGTTACGGGACTTGACTTTAATCAAGCTTATTACGACAGTCTGATAGAAATGTATACAAAAAAACGCGATATCTTTATGAATGGGCTCGATGAATTGAATATCACCCATAATATACCGTGCGGTGCATTCTATATTCTTCTTGATATTTCTGAGTACGGATATGAAAAGGATACAGAATTTTGTGAGACTTTAGTGAAAAAGGTAGGTGTCGGTGCTGTACCCGGTTCTGTTTTTTTTGCTGAAGATGTACAAAATTATATTCGTCTCCATTTTGCTGTGGATGATAAGACTCTGTATAAAGCACTCGATCGATTGGCATCAATGAAAGAAAAAATGGCACGTTTTTAAGAGGAATAATGATGAAAATAATAATTCCGCTGGTAATTACAATCCTTTTCGCTTCATTTGCCTGTGCCGCAAACGAGATCTCATATACAAATGCTAAGACAGCCACTGTGCTTGCAATAAAACATTTTGATGCCGATTACAGTTCTAAAAGTAAAATAAATGATGAAATAATATCTTTTGTGAAAACGGCAATTCCTGAAAAACATAGCCACACGTACTTTCACATTGACAATGAATTGATGAATGACTATTTCTATCATCTTACGGAATATGATGTGCATACACGTCTTGCAGTAACCGAGTATGCGGTTGCAAAAGACAAAACGAATATTTGGCTGCTTGCTGAAGGTACAAAAGGTGTACTTATTTACGGGACGACAGAGACCCTTGTTAAGAAAACGAAGATAGACTTGTACCCGCAGGTGCTTTCCTTGATTGACAGAGGAACGTTTTATGTCGATGTGCCGACATTTGTTCCTTATACTTTAAATGTGCGAACATTGAACAACACCGTTGCCAATGTATCGGACAAAAATTTAATATTGCCCGTGTCTGAAGGTAAAACGAAAGCATTGATCACTCTTGAAATTGCCGGCGTCACAAAAAACGTTGAAAAGACGATTGTTGTAACTGACTGCAAGTATCTTCCCGAGAAGTTCGGCGAGCGCACAGACCGCGGTATCCGTGTAGGAATAATTGGCAGGCATTCTCCTTGTAGGATAGTCGGCGGTTTCGGCGATTGGTAATAATTTTAAGGAGAAGTGATTGTACTTGGAAATTTCTTTGGTAAAACAATTTTGTGTAATAGTCTTACTTACTGTCGGTAACGGCATTTTTTCTATGCTTGAAATGTCTATAGTCAGCAGTCATCAATCACGGTTGGAAACGATAGCTGAAGAAGGTAATAAGGCGGCGAAAATTGTCCTTAAATTACGAGAGAATCCGAATAAAATGTTTTCGACCGTCCAATTCGGTATGACCTTGGTCAGTTTGTTGACAGGTGTCTACGGCGGTACGGAAATGGCAGGCCCGCTTTCAGCATATGTAGCGCTTATACCCGGGGCCGAGCCGTATGCTTATTCCATCAGTTTAACCGCGATCGTTATTATTATTACTTACCTGACCTTAATTCTTGGGGAACTTGTTCCCAAGCGGATTGCAATAGACAGCCCGGAACGGATCGCTTGTTTTTTAGCGCGTCCTATGCTTTGGTTTTCCAAGCTATGTACTCCTCTCGTCTGGATTCTTTCTGCGTCTACCGCCTTTGTTACGAAACTTATCGGTGCGGATAATCCGGAAGTGCTGCCCGTAACGGCTGATGAAATTCGGCTGCTTTTGGAAAAAGGGGCTGAACTCGGTGCTTTTGATAAAGAAGAACCGAAACTGGTCGAACGCGTATTTCGTCTCTCTGATATGGATGCAGGCGACATTATGACGAACCGAACCCAAATGGATTGGATCGATTTGGAAGATGATGAAAATAAAATCATGAAAGATTTGGTTGCCTTTCACCACATTAATGTTCCTGTCTGTCACGGATCTATTGATGAGTTCATCGGCATCGCGTCTATTAATAAGGTATTTAGTCAATACTATAAAGGCGTAACTTTAAAAAGATATGTTTCTATTCATGCTATCTTGGAACATTCCTGTCGTAATCCCGAGTATATCCCCGAATCCATGGATATAATGAAAGTCGTTCATATATTCCAGGAGAAGGGGATTCATGAAGCGGCCGTCCTTGATGAATATGGTAACTTGAGCGGGATTCTTTCTGTTCACGATATTTTAGAAAAGCTCGTCGGGATCATGCCCGTGGGGGAAGCGGAGAAGGCGGAAGAAGCCAATAAAATCGTTCAACGAGGACTCAATGAGTGGCTTATTGACGGCTTGGTTTCGATTGAAGAATTTAAAGATTTCTTCCTGATAGATGAAGAACTCCCCGGTGAAGGAGAAGACCTCTATAAAACCATGGGCGGCTTTGTCACATACGGAATAGGCCGAATTCCCAAAGAAACGGATATATACGAATGGAAAAACTACAAATTTGAAGTTATCGATATGGATAATCTTCGTGTCGATAAAATTCTTGTATTCCGTGCAAAGACAGAAGAAATAATTGAGTAAAAGTGAAGGAATGTAAGAAGAGAGAGTAAAACAGGAATGGAGCTAACTCCATTCCTGTTTTACTCGTCTTTTAAGGATCTGAGGAACAACCTTTCCAGTCCTTCTTTCGGGTCTTTATTGTTGTGCGTTATTTCGTAAACTGTACGGCTGATCGGAAGTTCTGCACCGTACTTGTCCGACAGATTAATTAAAGCTTCGGCCGTGTAAAATCCTTCAGCCAACTTTTCAAAAAATTCATGTTTGATCAGTCCTTCTCCATAGCGGCGGTTATTGCTGTATGGTGAGAAAAGGGTTGCTTCATAATCGCCCAAATGGGAAAGTCCGTAAACGGTCATGTTATTTCCGCCCATGGCTGTGATAAGTTTGGATAATTCGTGCGTTCCCCTGGACATAAGAGCTCCCTTAAGGCTTGAACAACCGAGACCGTCGAGCATGCCTGCCGCTATACCGATGACGTTCTTGGCAGCGGCGCCGATTTCCGTTCCCAGCAGGTCATGACCGTAATAAAATCGAATAAGGGGGCTGGTAAGCGTTTGGACCAGTACTTTTGTCAATTCCGTATTTTCTGAAGTAATGACCATACAATTCGGCATGCCCTTAATAAAGTCCTGAACATGCCCGGGACCGACCCAGACCGCTAAAGTTGCGTTTTTACCCAATTCTTCATACCCTATCTCGGAGAGGCGCTTACCTGTTTCCGATTCGAGTCCCTTCATGCAAAGGAGAAGCGGTTTTGTTGTAATAGTTTTAATTGTTTTTAATTGTTTGGTAAAGTTACGAAATGCCTGTGCTTTAATGGAGATGATACAAATATCGGCCGCAGCTACAGCTTTTTCTAAATCATTTGTTAAGACAACAGTTTCGGGCAAGAAGAGATATTCGTTTTGCCGTGTTTCTGCTAACTGTTTTAAATTGGATGACCCTTCACGGCCCCATAAAGTAACGTTATGACCGATATGATTTGCGTACCAACTGTGGAAACTGCCCCAACGGCCGCAGCCTAATACGGAAATATTCATGTACCTACTCCTTTTTCTTGTAATGGTCTTATTATAGCGTATATGTGTTTACAGGTATATATAAAAAGCCCTCTTTATGGTAACCCCATAAAGAGAGCTTAAAATGTCATAACTTAGCAATAATAGCTGTTGTATACTCTTCCGTCTTAGCTGTACCGCCGAGATCGGGAGTAAGCGTTGTGCCTTCACTGAGGATAAGGTCTACGGCATGCCGAATCGTTGCTGCCGTTTCATTTTCGTTCATATATTCGAGCATCATGCATGCCGACCAGAGGAGCGCCGTCGGGTTGGCGATATGCATACCGGCAATATCGGGAGCACTGCCGTGGACTGCTTCAAACATGGCATAGTCCGTACCGATGTTCATGGACGGTAAGAGACCGAGACCGCCGATAAGACCGCTTGTAAGATCGGAAATGATATCACCGTACAAATTCGGAGTGACCATGATATCGAAATTTTCAGGATGCATGACAAGTTGCATACATACATTATCGACAATTTTATCGTCACTTTCAATATCAGGAAACTCTTTAGCGATTTCTTTGAAAATAGAAAGAAAAAGACCGTCACTCAGTTTAAGAATATTTGCTTTATGTACACATGTTACTTTGTGCCGCTTTTTTTTCCGTGCATATATGAAAGCATCGCGAATGATTCGTTCACTTGCAGTACGAGTAATGATTTTGGTAGCATGAACCGTATTCCTGTCAATTTGTGTTTCTATGCCGACATAGAGATCCTCCGTATTTTCTCGGAATGTAACGATATCGACATTTGGGAAGGGGGTTTTTACGGCATCGTTTGATTTAGCCGGCCTGATATTGGCATAGAGATTGTATTTATTGCGCAAGGTCACGTTAAGGGATCGAAATCCTTTCCCAATCGGTGTTGTAATAGGCGATTTCAAGAGCAGATGTGTATTTTCGAAGGAGGCGAAGGCATCATCCGGGATGAGAGCACCGTTGCGTTCATATTCGGCCGCGCCGACATTGAATATTTCATACGTCAAAGGGGCGTGGGCCGCTTTTAAAATAGAAATGACCGCATCTGTTATTTCCGGGCCGATTCCGTCTCCTTTAAAGACTGTAATTGTTTTCATTGGTTATCGTTCCTCTCTGCATATATAAGGAAGTAAATCGCCGACATACTTTGTGGCAGGACGCATAATACGCCCGTCATAGAGTTTATTTTCCAAATTATGTGCCAACCAGCCGACGAGTCGACTGACTACGAATAAAGGCGTATATAAATCGCGGGGAATATCGAGCATATGGTAGCAAAAACCGCTGTAGTAATCGACATTACTGCAAATATCCATACCTTTTTCGGCACTAATAATATCCTTAGCTACGCTTTCAAAACGCTGATAAAAGTCGAAGTGCTTATCAAGGCCTTTTTTATGAGCTACTTCGCCGCAGTAGTTGCGCATAATCTCGGCACGCGGGTCGGAAATCGTATAGACGGCATGACCGAAACCGTATACGAGACCGTCCGTGCCGGGGAAATTTTTATTAAGAATTCGGTAAACCGTATCACGCAGCTGTTTTTCTGAAGCGTTGAGACCGACCGTATCAATGATTTGTTCCATCATTTTTGAAGCGCGTACGTTAGCACCGCCGTGGCGGGGACCCTTGAGCGCGCCTATGGAGCTGGACATGGTTGAGTAAATATCTGTATCCGTTGAAGCGACGACAACATTTGTAAAGGTTGAATTCGTACCGCCGCCGTGATCAGCATGTAAGAAAAGGAGTAAATCAAGAAGATGTGCCTCTGCTTCTGAAAAAGAACTGTCCGGCCGCAGCATGGAAAGAATATTTTCGGCTGTTGAGTAATCTTTGCGCGGATAGTGTATAATCAAACTGCGTCTGTCGTAGTAATGGACCTTGGACATATAAGCATAGCAGGCGATCGACGGAAGCTTGCCCATAATATTTAACCCTTTTAATAAAGTTTGGTATACATCCGTATTATCCGGATCTTCGTCGTAATTATATAAAGTCAGCAGGGCATGTTGCAGTTTGTTCATCAAATTTCTGCCGGGCATACGAAGAAGATTCATTTCTAAGAAATCATCAGGAAGTTCATATGAATCGGAAATAGTCTTGCAAAATTCGTGAAGCTCTTTTTTATTCGGTAAATACCCGAAAAGAAGAAGAAAACAGGCCTCTTCATAAAGATAGCCGTTATATATATCTTTTTTTATAAAATCCGAAATATCAATACCTCTATAGTAGAGTGTACCTTCACAATTTACTTTGTGACCGTCCGCATCTCTTCGATACCCGACGACATCGGCAATACGTGTCAAACCGACAAGAACGCCTGTATGGTCTTCATTACGCAGTCCTCGTTTTACACCGTGTTTCGTATAGAGGGCTCTGGGGATTTGTGTGAAGTTTTGGGATTTACCGTAAAATTGAGCAACATGGATGTTTTGGTCCATTCCGAAGGCTCCTTTCCGAGGGGCTTGGTTATTGTTTTTAAATATTCTTTTAAATCTATAAATATTTATATAATCCTTTTTTGTGAACCCATAGGTCTATGCATAAGTAATTATAGCATAAAACCACATACTGTAAAATGATGTGACCATGATTAAAAAGTAAGTTATCTGACTTTTCATATAGAATAATTATGATATAATACATATTATATTGCTTGTTGTTTTTATAATATGAAAACAAATTACATAAATTTCAGAATGAGAAACAATAAATTTTTCGTCATATAAGGAGGTCAACGTGATTAAGTTATATAAAGGCGGCGTGTACTTGATTGACGGCAGTCGTATTGTAGCTGAAGAAAAAGCAAGCAAAATCAAGGCACTGACGGGGAAAGCCGTTCTCAAGGAAGAAGCCCGTAAAGGGACGATTGCTTATTCTATCTTAATGAGTCACAATATATCCGAATCACCGGATCATTTGAAAATAAAATTTGATGCTATGGCGTCCCATGATATTACGTTTGTCGGGATTATTCAGACTGCGCGGGCATCAGGTATAGAAAAATTCCCGGTGCCCTATGTTCTCACAAACTGTCATAATTCGTTGTGTGCCGTCGGCGGTACGATTAATGAGGATGATCACGTTTTCGGTCTTTCAGCAGCCAAGAAATATGGAGGTATTTTTGTCCCGCCCCACCTTGCAGTTATTCATCAATATATGCGCGAAAAAATGGCCGGTTGCGGCAAGATGATACTCGGTTCGGACAGTCATACTCGTTACGGAGCTCTCGGGACCATGGCCGTAGGTGAAGGCGGCGGCGAGATTGTAAAACAATTACTCTGCGATACATACGATATTGCTTATCCGGATGTTATCGGCGTTTATCTTGAAGGCAAGCCGAATCCGGCAGTTGGTCCTCATGATATTGCTGTCGCCATTGTCGGTGCAGTTTTTAAAAACGGGTATGTAAAGAATAAGGTTATGGAATTTGTCGGCCCCGGCGTTGCCTCTATGAATACGGACTATCGTAACAGCGTTGATGTCATGACCACAGAAACAACCTGTCTTTCCTCCATATGGCGTACAGATGAAGACACAAAGGCATACCTTACCATGCATGGTCGCGGGAATGATTATAAGGAACTGAATCCCGCCTCCGTCGCGTATTATGACGGCATGATTTATGTCGATTTAAGCAAGATCAAACCCATGATTGCCATGCCTATGCATCCGAGCAACGCGTTTACTATTGATGAAGTAAATGCCGATACGGCAGATATTTTGCATGATGTGGAAGAAAAAATTAAAGAGCGTCTTAATACCGAGTCCGTTCATTTCAGCCTGGCCGATAAAATTAAAAACGGCCGCCTGCTTGTTCAGCAAGGTGTAATTGCCGGTTGTGCAGGCGGTAATTATACAAACATTATGGCAGCTGCCCATGTGTTGAAACATGTCGGCCTGACGAATGATGTTTTTACACTTGATATTTATCCGTCTTCTCAGCCGGTTTACCTGGATCTTCTTCGTAAGGGGACGGCAGTCGATTTGATATCGGCCGGTGCGGTCATGAAAACGGCTTTTTGCGGCCCCTGTTTCGGCGCCGGAGATACGCCGGCTAACAATGCTTTCAGTATTCGTCATACAACGCGTAATTTCCCGAACCGTGAAGGCAGTAAACCCGGGGCCGGGCAGTTTTCGGCAGTGGCGCTCATGGATGCCCGCTCCATTGCGGCAACGGCTGCAAACGACGGCGTCCTCACCTCAGCTGAAGGGTATATGGATGATTATATTGAACCGGCTTATGAATATGATGATTCACCTTATGCTAACCGTATATATTATGGGTTTAACAAGGCCGATGCCGAAACGGCTCTCATTTACGGGCCGAATATCAAAGATTGGCCTGAACAGGAAGAGTTGGCGGACTCGATTCTTGTCAGAGTATGTTCCAAAATTTTGGATCCTGTTACAACGACAGATGAACTGATTCCGTCCGGTGAAACCTCGTCATATCGTTCCAATCCGCTCGGGCTTGCCGAATTTACGCTTTCTCGTCGCGATCCCGACTATGTAGGTCGCGCAAAAGTGGTGCGATCTTGGGAAACCGCCCGAAAAGAAGGAGTGATTGCAGAAGAGCTCAATCTTGTTTATGATGCCCTCGAAGATATTATCGGGCCGGTTGATCGTAACGCTGTAGAAGTAGGCAGTATGATATATTGTATTAAGCCGGGTGACGGCTCGGCACGTGAACAGGCTGCCAGCTGTCAGCGTGTTTTGGGCGGGTTGGCCAATATTTGCAAGGAATATGCGACAAAACGCTATCGTTCCAATGTTATTAACTGGGGGATGCTTCCTTTTCAGATGAAGAAAGATGCGAACTTTGAAGTGGGAGACTATATTTACGTTCCTCATATTCGCAATATTTTGGAGGGGCGGACCGATGACATTACGGCTTATGTTGTAAGCGGTAAATTCGTTTCGGAAATTAAGTTATACATTACAGATCTGACGCCTGAAGAACGGCGTATCATCCAGGCAGGCTGTCTGATCAATTTTAATAGAAACAGATAAGTGTACCATGCCTTGGGGCTGTGTACGGGGAGCTGACGATGAAATTTGTAAAAATGCATGGCTTAGGTAATGATTTCGTCTTTATTGAGAATAAGGACGGCAGAGACAAAAATTTTTCTGAATTGGCCCGGTGCATGTGTAAGCGTCATACGGGTATCGGCGCCGACGGACTGATCATCATTGCCGGCAGTGATGCGGCCGATGTACGTATGCGCATTATCAATGCTGACGGCAGTGAAGCTGAAATGTGCGGCAACGGCATTCGCTGTTTTGCCAAATATGTATATGACAGCAAAATAATTACGAAAACCGAATTTTCCGTTGAAACGCTGGCCGGTATCATGAAACCGAAGATCATAGTTGATAAAAACGGCGATGCAGGTCTTGTTACCATCAACATGGGTAAGCCTTTTACCGACCGAGGATCCATTCCCATGGCAGGCTCTGCGGGTCCCGTTCTCAATGAGGAAATTACAGTTGGCGGTGAACCTTGGAAGATTACGTCTCTTTTTTTAGGCGTGCCCCATACAGTTACGTATGTGAACGACGTAGAGGCTGTTGATATTAATAAATGGGGACCGCTTTTCGAAACACATGAAGTTTTTCCGAAGAATACCAATGTTAATTTTACAGAGCTTATCGACGACAAGACCATAAAGGTTCGTACATGGGAACGCGGCGCCGGCGCTACTCTTGCCTGCGGAACCGGCTCCTGCTCGGCAGCGGTCAGTTCTTTTCTGAACGGGTATACAGGACGAAATGTTGATGTACAGCTCTATTTAGGGTCGCTCCATGTAGAGTATAATGAGGATGACGGTAATGTTTACATGACAGGTCCCGCAGCCGTCTCTTTTACAGGTGAATGGCCGGATGAAGTATAATTTTGAAAAGCAGGTACTTACTACAGGGCGGCTATCTTCTCTTATATATGACAAGAGTTGGGAAAGCGTGTAAAATAAACAAATATAAAGAAAGTGAAAACTATGATACGACATGAGCCCTTATACAAGGGGAAATTCATAGACAGACCGAATCGTTTTGTTGTCCATGCGGATTTAGACGGTGAGACCATTACTTGCCATATGCCCAATCCCGGACGTCTCTGGGAGCTGCTTTTTCCCGGAGTTGTTTTATGGATCAGGAGAGCTGCTAATCCCGGACGCAAGACGCTGTATGATGTTGTTGGTGTTGAGCGGGACAATACACCCGTTCTCATGGATACGCAGTATAATAATGATGTGGCGGAAGCGCTTATTCGCGAAAAAAGAATACCCGGTTGGGAGGATTGGCAGATTTTACGGCGGGAAGTCACTATTGAAGGCAGCCGTTTCGATTTGCTTCTTCATAAAGATGAAGAACTTTTTTTTATTGAAGTAAAGTCCTGCACTCTTTTCAGCAAAACAGGGGCCATGTTTCCCGACGCCGTTACGGAGCGGGGGCGCAAACATATTCTTCATCTTGTTTCATTGCAGGAAAAGGGCTATCGGACAGGTATTCTGTTTCTTGTTCAATGGCGTAGGGCCACCTGGTTTCTGCCGAATTATCATACGGATCCTGATTTTGCCGACACGTTTGCGGCTTGTCAGGATAAACTTGATTGGAAAGCTTTTTCTGTTGGCTGGAATGACAGGTTTTCCCTGCCTGAGCCGGGCAGACAGCTTATCTATCCCGGCTATATTTTAGAGAGGGAAAATCACGACAGCGGCAGTTATATGGTTGTATTACAAGTGCCGGAAGAAAAAAATGCTTATATAGGCGCTCTCGGAACGATAACTTTTGTACCGGGCTACTATGTTTACGTCGGCTCGGCGAAAAGAAATCTGGCCGCCCGCTTGGCGAGACATAGACGAGTTCGCAAGAAGATGCATTGGCATCTTGATTATTTACGACCGATTACGATTGTGACGGCGACGATACCGATTCGTACAGCTGACGATTTGGAACACAGGTTGTCGCATCGTTTGGAAGATATTGCAGAGCGGCATATTGATCATTTCGGCTGTACGGATTGCAGTTGCCCGTCCCACCTGTTTTACTTTACAGCGGACCCGGTTCACTGCAAAGCGTTTATAGAAATGCTGGAAGATTTTCGCATGAATCGGCTTGAACAATTTATATAATTAACTGCAATCACTCACTATATATCGGAGGAGATAATATGAAAAGAACGGAAGCGCTTGCGCTTTTACAAAAATATAATCAGGATCCGTTTCATCTTTTGCATGCTCTTACAGTGGAAGGAACGATGAAATGGTATGCTCATGAACTCGGATATGAGGATGAAGTCGATTATTGGGGTCTTGTAGGCTTGCTTCATGATGTGGATTTTGAAAAATATCCGGAAGAACATTGTAAAAAAGCGCCGGAATTATTGGCTGAAATCGATGCGTCACCTGAATTTGTCCATGCCGTATGTTGTCACGGTTACGGTATCTGCGTCGATCTTGCACCGGAACATGAAATGGAAAAAGTTCTCTATGCTGCCGATGAATTGACCGGTCTTATCGGTGCGGCTGCCATCATGCGTCCTTCGAAGAGCACGAAGGATATGGAAGTTAAAAGTTTGAAGAAGAAATTTAAGGATAAAAAGTTTGCAGCCGGCTGTTCGCGTGAGATTATTACGAACGGAGCGGAAATTCTCGGGTGGGAATTATCGGATCTTATGGAGAAAACCATCCTTGCCATGCGTTCTTGTGAAGACGACGTGCGTGCTGAATATTCGATATTGACCGGTCAGGAAGTGTAATATTACAGCTGCGGGGAGAAAGATTATGGAAGAAATATCTCTCTTTCAAACGAGTGTCGTTCAGCAGCCCTTGGCTGCCCGTTTACGGCCCAGGACAATCGACGATATAATCGGCCAACGCCATATTTTAGGTGAGAACAGGATTCTTCGTCGGCTCATAGAACATGATACAGTACCTTCCATGATTTTTTGGGGGCCGCCAGGGGTTGGAAAGACAACGCTCGCCCGTGTCATAGCCGGTCACACGAAAGCCTCGTTTTTAGATTTTTCCGCTGTTACGGGCGGTATTAAAGAGATTCGTCAGGTTATGCAAAAAGCCGATGAAAATACGCGGTACGGTGAAAGAACAATTTTATTTGTTGACGAAATACACCGTTTCAATAAGGCACAACAGGACGCTTTTTTACCTTTTGTGGAAAAAGGCAGTATTATTCTTATTGGTGCGACGACGGAAAACCCGTCTTTTGAAATTAACGGCGCCCTTTTATCGCGGTGTAAAGTTTTTGTATTACAGGCACTGTCGACAGACGATATACTGACTCTTTTGAAAAGAGCCATAGCCGATCCGGCCGGATTCGGCGCACAGGAGATACACATTGCTGACAAATTTTTGGCGGCTATTGCCGAGTTTGCCAACGGGGATGCCCGTTCGGCGCTGTCGACATTGGAAATGGCCGTCCTTAACGGTGATTTGGAAGGTGATGTCATAACGGTGAACAAAGAGTCGTTGGAACAGTGCATTTCCAAGAAGTCACTTCTTTATGATAAGAAGGGCGAAGAGCATTATAATCTTATTTCAGCACTTCATAAATCAATGCGTAATTCCGATCCTGATGCGGCCGTTTACTGGTTGGCGCGTATGCTTGAAGCCGGTGAAGACCCGCTTTATATAGCGCGACGAATCGTACGTTTTTCAGCAGAAGACGTCGGGCTTGCCGATCCGCGGGCCATGGAAATTTCTATAGCTGCTTATCAGGCTTGCCATTTTATCGGTATGCCTGAATGTTCCGTTCATTTGACGGAGGCCGTCATTTATCTCTCGTTGGCGCCCAAATCGAATGCTGTGGAAGTGGCGTATTTGTCGGCACGAAAGGATGCACTCGAACAATTCGCCGAACCGGTGCCTCTGCAAATCCGTAATGCTCCGACGAGGCTGATGAAAGAGCTTAATTATGGCAAGGATTATGAATATGCACACAATAATCCCGCCGGTTTGACGGCAATGGACTGCTTGCCCGCTTCCCTGCGCGGCAGAATGTATTACAGGCCGACCGAACACGGTATGGAGGTGCGTTGTAAGACCCGACTTGAACAGATTAAGCAGTGGAAGAAAGACCATGGTGAAAAAGGGGAATAATGAGAAAGAAAACGCTCTTTGAATGGGACTACACAAATAACGAGTATATAAAAGTGTTTTTTTACCTCTGTATCGGCGGGTCTGCTGCTGTTTTGGAATGGATACTCTTCTATTTTCTTTATCTTGCCTATAGGGCATTCTTTCCGACTGTGGGAGGCACAATACAGATATTGACTGCAACGGCGACAGCGTTTGCCTTGGCAACGATATATCATTATATTCTCGGTAATATTTTTGTTTTTGAAAGCGGGCGTCGTTATGATAAAAGGGTGGAACTGTCGCTCGTTTTTCTCGTCAGTTTTATGGGATTATTGTGGAATCTTCTTCTCATGTGGTTTTTAACAATGCCGTCGCTTGGCAATTTACCGCCCCTGCCGGCGAAGATGTTGTCCAGTGCCATTGTTACGGCATGGAATTATTTAACTCGAAAAAAATGGATATTTTAGTGCGTTCTGTAATGAACAAAGGGATTATTGCGGTTTGGCTCTTGTTTTTCAGGAAAATATTTTATTCCCGTGTATTTTATAGTTGAGTTCAGTGATTTTTAGTGATAAAATTACTGAATAACCGGCATATTTTTTTATTTTTGAAAGTGTGGGGGAAAATATGAAAAAGAAAGTCTTGGTTTTATCAGCCCTTGCTGCGGCGTGTGTAACATCCGCAGCTTTTGCTACGCCGCAAACACAGTTCCAGAAAGGCCAGTTTCAGTTGGATCTTGGTGCATGGGATGTAAAGGCAAGTGTGGACGGTGAGAATTTCGGTTCTGACGGAACCGTCACTACTGATTCCAAATGGAATTTTCAGGGAGGATTAGGGTATGCGTTGAGTGATAAGTGGAATTTGGAATATGCGTATCATGATTTGAATACTAAGTATGGTGGCACCAAAGCAACTGACGGTGATGAACACGAAGTAAACCTCGTATATTCGCTCAATAAAAATTTTGCCGTATATGGCGGCTGGAATCGCATTAAGAACTCTGTAGATAGATCTGTATATAGTTTCAGCAAAACAAATAATATAGCACAGCTCGGCCTCATAGCTAAAGCACCGCTTGCTAAAAACTTTGATATTTATGGCAAGGCGGCCATCGGTACGAAAAAAACTACAATTTGGGAAGCCGGTTTGGGGTATACGTTTGCTAAAGATTTTGACCTTTCAGCAGGCTACCGCTATGTGAATACAAAGTTAGTCGATAAAGGGACGTTTGGGGCGACAGACGATGCGAATATTTCGTATAAAGGGCCTTTCGTAACGCTTTCTTATTGTTTCGGCGGCCATAAGGATGCGGCTCCCGCTCCCGTGTATGTAACTCCCGCACCGACTGCGCCGGCACAACCGGCAGAAACGCCGCATACTTATAATGATTACTACCTTGAAAGCATACACTTCGACTTCGATGTTGATACGCCCGTGGCATACGACCAGGGTAAACTTGATCACTTCGTAGCGGTAGCAAAAGAATATCCGCATGACACATTTAAACTTGTCGGCAATACGGATGCTAAGGGCACGGATTCTTACAATGACGATCTTTCTAAACGCCGCGTAGTGAACGTTGCTAAATATGCCGTTGATCACGGCGTTAATTCCGAACAGCTCGTACTTGAGTATGAAGGTAAGCATGATCCCGTTGCAACAAATGAAACGGAGCAAGGCCGTGCCGACAATCGCCGTGTAGATATTTGGCATCATAAATAAAATAGGAATTCCAAGGAGAAATCTTATTTTATAAATTATTGAAATGAGTATAAATAAACGAGGCTGAGTACCTGTATACAGGCATTCAGCCTTGCTATTTTTGTGTTGATACGCTATAATCATTAAGTATATATTTAAAAGTATTGGTGCGTGATAGCCTGTTGGGGCTTGTGCAATGAAGACCTATGAACCTCGTCAGGTCCGAAAGGAAGCAGCGATAAGTAGCCATTTTCATGTGCCACGAGGGAACCTGGCAAGCTATCACACACGAGTGCTTTTACAGGGGATGGTAAAGGCAGCGGAAGAGCTGCTTTTTTTATATAAAAGGGGAAGAATATGGCCTATATTGCTCTTTATCGTAAATGGCGACCGAAGCTGTTTGAAGATGTTGTCGGTCAGAGACATATTACGGAAACCTTACAACAAGCCATAAAAAATGATAAAGTAGCACATGCTTACTTATTTTCCGGACCGCGTGGAACCGGTAAGACGAGTACGGCTAAAATTTTTGCAAAAGCCGTGAACTGTGTACACGGCCCGACATTACGTCCGTGCAATGAATGTCCTGTATGTCGCCATATTACGAGTGGAGAATCACTCGATGTCGTAGAAATAGATGCGGCATCGAATCGCAGTATCGAAGATATTCGCCAACTCAGAGAAACGGTTAAGTTTATGCCGACAGAAGGGGATAAAAAGATTTATATTATAGATGAAGTGCATATGCTGACGACAGAAGCCTTTAATGCACTTTTAAAAACGCTGGAAGAACCGCCGTCGCATGTTATCTTTATCCTGGCAACGACTGAACCGGAACGTATTCCGATGACGATACTTTCCCGGTGTCAACGCTATGAGTTTCGTCGTATTACAAGTCATGATATCGGTGAGCGACTTATGTACATAGCCTCTCAAGAGCACATTGCTCTCACCGAGGGGGCGGCTCATATCATCGCCGTTCAGGCTGACGGCGGCATGCGTGATGCGCTAAGCCTTCTGGACCAATGTATCGGTAACGGTGGCGGTACGGTTGATGAAATTCTCGTACGTCAATTGCTCGGCCTTGTAGGGAAAGATTGGCTTTTTACGATGACAACGGCCCTTTTTCACAGGCATAATGATATACTTATTAAAGGCGTTGATGAAATCATTGCTATGGGCAAAGAACCGCAAGTTCTTTTAACGGAAATTATAGCTCATTTGCGCGCCGTCATGCTTTATAAGGCGGCGCCCGGCTCGGATACTCTTGCCGCCTATGCCGATTCGGAAAAAGAATTGCAGGAGCAGGCGGCAACCGTGTCGGCGGGGCAAGTTTTTGCGGTTCTTAACATTTTACAAGAAGCTTTATTGCGTGTAAGAACATCCCCTTTACCGCGCATAGCCGTAGAAGCCGGTCTGCTTATGGCAGCACGTACGTACAGTCATGAGGGGGAAGATTTAACTGAACGTGTCAAAGCGTTGGAAGAACGGGCTTATACTGTGCCGCAGGATATAATGGAGCGTATTGTACAGCTTGAACAGGGGCAGCCGCCGGTATCTGCCTCCGCCATGCAGGTACGGTCAGCATCTGGTTCCAGTACGCGGAGTGAAATGCCTGCGCCTGTAATACCGGCTGCTTGGTCAACGATAGCGGAGTCCGTTACAGAACCGCCTGAAGCGGAAGCCGTGACGACAATTGCAACTGCCGTATCACCGGAGGCTGCAGATATGCCCGACGTTCCGACAGTAAAGAAGAGAAGGACACTGCCGGAAAAGGCGGAATATGCGATTATTTGGAATAAAGTATGTACAGTTCTTGACAAAGACCGGAAGAAAGCCGTTCTTTCGTGCGTGCGCAACGGTCGTGTTGCCTATATCGGTGAAACCGAGTTTATTTTAGCCCTAAAAACGGAATTTATGGTGACGCGAGCCAACCGGGAAGATTATTATGCTTGTGTTGATGCGGCACTTGCTCAAGTCCTCGGGAAGGGATATCATATGCATAGCTATCTTGAAGGCGATGCGGAGCTGGCGGAATACGAAAAAAAAAACGACATTCTGCCGGCAATGATGATACGGCCGGTTTCACCTGATCCCCTTGGAGTCCCGGCAGAAACTGTTCTGGAAAGCCAGGCAGACGGAAGTAAAGATCCCGTTCTCATTGAGCGGCAGGATATACCGGAAACGGAACGAACGGTATTGGATTCCTTGCTCAGTGTTGTTGGTGATTGTAATATATATGTTGAATATAAGGATTAGTTTAAGGAGGAAATACATATGTTTGGTGGAAATATGCAAGGCATGATGAAAAAAGTTCAGAAAATGCAGAAAGATATGAAGAAAATGCAGGAAGAATTAAAAACACGTACTGTTGAGGCAACCGTTGGCGGCGGTACATTGACAATTGTCATGAACGGGGAGAAGTCTGTAGAAAGTGTCAATATTGACCCGTCCGTTATCGATCCGGAAGATAAGGAAATGCTTGAAGATCTCATTGTTGCCGCTGTTAATGAAGCGAGCAAAAAAGTTGATGATTTGATGGCTCGGGAAATGAGTAAAATTACGGGCGGTATGAATTTGCCGGGGATGTTCTAATGGATACGCCGTTAGATCAATTGGCTGAGCAGTTCCGTCGTTTGCCCGGTATCGGAATTAAGACGGCGCGCAGACTTGCTTATTTTATGGTGCAGCAACCGGAGGAAAAGACGACCGCGTTCATTGAAGCTATTCGTCAAGCAAAAACACAGATGCGTTTTTGTTCTGTTTGTTTCAATCTTTCTTCTGCCGATCCGTGTTTCATCTGTACTGATTCACGCCGCGATCAATCTGTTATTTGTGTTGTCGAGACGCCGCAAGATGTATCGGCTATAGAGCGGAGTAAGGATTATCGCGGTCTCTATCATGTTTTACACGGAGCGCTTTCACCGTTGGATGGTGTAGGGCCTGAAGATTTGCGTATTAAAGAGCTGTTACAGCGTCTGAGTGATACGACGGTGAAAGAAGTTATCATTGCTACCGACCCGGACGTGGAAGGCGAAGCGACGGCCTTATATTTGGCCCGCCTCTTGAAGACTGCAGGAGTTAAAGTAACACGAATTGCCAGAGGTATTCCCGTAGGCGGCGATATTGAATTTACTGATGAAGCCACTTTAGCCGGTGCCGTAGCAAACCGTCGGGAGATGTGAGGTTTATATGGAATATGCATCCATAGCAGTGGGGATTGTACTTCTCTTTATCGTTAATAAATTTATTTTGGCACCTATTCGCCGTCTTGCCATAAATACGGTGATAGGTTTATTTATGTTATATATTATTAATTCGTACGGCTCAATAGTCGGCTTGCATCATGTTGATGTAAACCCTTTGGTGGGGCTTGTCATCGGCTTTTTTGGTGTGCCCGGTGTCATAATCGTTACTTTGTTTTATACCTTTGTTTAAGAAACGGAACAGGATAAAATGAAACTAAAACATGTAACAGGTCTTTTCTGCATATTCATTATATCCCTCGCCGTATTGACGGGGTGCGGGAATTCAATTTCCACAAAGACCGAAAAGGTTAGCAAAGCGGAATATCCTGTAGCACTTACCTTGGATGCCAATATTACAGCGCTTCACTCGGCGGAAATTATGCCGAAGGTGTCCGGTAAGATTATTTCGGCCCCCTTGGTTGTCGGACAGGATATTAAGGCCGGTGAAGTTATTGTTCAAGTGGATCCGACACCGTATCAACAAAGCGTCGGCAGTGCTGAAGCGGAATTGATGTCGCTAACCGTTTCGGCAGCACCTGTACCGAGCTATGAAGATACAGGAGAAAATACGCCCGAGCGGGCGCAGTTAAATGCATATTATAAGGACGGCTACTTCTCTCATGCCGAATATAATCAGCTTCGTTCCCGGTCGGGTCGTGTAAATTATACGGCGCCGTCTGTAGATACAGAAAAAGTTGCTCAGCTGCAGCAGACGATTCAAACTGCCCGGGAGATGCTCGGCAATGCCACGATTTACTCTCCTATTGACGGTAAGGTAACGGCTGTTACTGAAAATAATTCCATTGCTGTTGCAGGAAATGTCCTGGCAACAGTTCAACAGCTTACGCCGCTTGTAGCTACTTTCGCCGTACCGAAGGACTATATTGAGGCTATCCGGACGGCTAGGGGCAATGGCAGCCTGCGTGTGCTGGTCCTGACTCCGGCCGGTGAAACGGAGGTCGGTGAACTCACTTTCCTGGCGACGGAAGAAGACAGGGCAACAGACTCATATTTAGCTAAAATTACGTTTAATAACAATAAAAATCTTTTTGTACCCGGAGAATTTTATCACATTCGTCTTTCTACACCGCAGGAAATTGAACAGATCACGGTACCGAAAGAGGCAATTCGTACAAAAGACAGCGGCGATTTCGTTTATGTCGTCAATAGTGATGATGTAGTTGATGTTCGCGCTGTCCTCACGGGAGATGAAGAAAACGGCCGTATTGTCGTCCTCAACGGTCTCCGTGAAGGAGAGACGATTGTATCGGATCCGCCCGATTCGTTAGAAATAGGTATGAAAATTTCTGTGTAAAATTAAATGGAAGGAACAATGATGAAAGATACATGCCATCATGATGGAAATAGAGAGAAAAGCCTTCTCAAATCTCTGGAAAAGAGCCTGGACGTATTGGATCTTTTTGTTGAATGCAATGCCGGCATGGCCCTGAAAGAAATTGCCGCACAAACGGAACTCAATACGTCGACGGCCTTTCGCATCGTCAATACCTTGGAGCGACGTCAGTATTTAACGCGTAATGAAGAATCAAAACAGTATCGCCTGGGTCCTAAATCGTTGGCTCTCGGGTATTCATCTCATTGGACAGAAAATATTGTTACTTTGGCCAAACCGTATTTGCGCAAACTCCAACGGGAATTTAATGAAACGGCAAGTATTTATATTGCTGAAGGAGATAATCGTATTTGTCTTGATCATGTCGAAAGCACACATTCTTTACGGCGGGTTATCTCTCTCGGAGAGTCCCTGCCTATTTATAAAGGCGCAGCCGGTAAGGTTCTCGTTGCTTGGTCTAATGAAAAAGAACAAAAACGTATCAGTTCGGAATACGGCAATCTTACAGAGAGCGAGCTTTCCATGATTCGTCATAACGGGTATGCCGTTACACAGGATGAGAGCGAACACGGTCTTTTTGCTTTGGCCGTGCCCGTTTTCAACTTCGAAGAACGGGTAGTCGCTTCTCTGACTATAGCCGGGCCGTCTATGCGGTTTTATGATTCTATCAGACAAAAAATGCTTTTCACAATGAGTCAGTATGCCTATGAAATTTCCTATGCACTCGGTTGTCGTAGAAAAGAATGATGCGAAAATGGCAATATGAAGAATTCCAGGAGCCTGCCGCTAAGGTGGCGCCTAAACTCCTGGGGTCTTATTTGGTGCATGTCCGGCCCGATACGACCTTCGTCGGACGTATTGTTGAAACGGAAGCCTACGGCGGTACCTATCGACGGCAAGTTGATGATGGCGCGCATAGTCATAAAGGATTAACTGCGCGGACGGAACCGATGTTTTGTGCGGGCGGAATTGCCTACGTTTATCTCATTTACGGCATGTATTACTGTATGAATATTGTGACTGCATCGCCCGGAGACGCACAAGCCGTCCTGATCAGAGCGGTAGAACCTGTAGACGGTATTGAAAGAATGCTTGTAAACCGGAAAGCAACCAAAGTTACAAAAAATTTAACGAACGGGCCGGGAAAATTATGTATGGCTATGGAAATCGGATTGGCTGAAAATAAGATTGATTTATGCGGAGAATCATTATTTATTCTTCATGGAGAATCTGGTATACTGATGCATACGGAGCGTTCCAGGCGTATTAATATTGATTATGCCGTTAAGGGAAAATATTTCCCTTGGCGCTTTTATATAAAAAATAATCCATTTGTTTCTAAAGGGTAGCTATATAATCGGAGGGAGATTACAATAATTCAGTTTAGAGGATTTACTATTGAAGATAAGCCTGTCTTGGATTCGTATTTTCATGAAAAGCGATATGAACAGGCGGATGCTACATTTATGAATTTGCTTGCATGGCAATATCCTTATGATATTCAATGGGCAGAAGAAGATCAGGTCCTTTATGTTCGCTCGGGTCGAGGTAACGAGCAGTTCTGGCTGCCTCCTTTTTCCCGTAAAGACGGCGGTCTTGTAGCCGGTTTAGAACGGATGCAGGAATGGTTTGTGGCGCATGACCATCCCTTTCTTATGAAAGGGGTTACACAGCCTGTTGTAGATAAGTTGCATGCTCTGTGTCCCGATTGTTATACTATAGCGCCCGACCGGGATAACTATGAATATGTTTACTTAACACAGGATCTTATTAATCTGTCCGGCAAAAAATTTCGACAAAAGAAAAATAACCTTAATCATTTCCGTAATCAGTATATGGGGTATGAGTACCTGACCATAACGCCGGATGTATTTGAAGAATGTCTGGATGCCGACAAACGGTGGATGGATAACCGTATTAACAGAGAAACGGCCGGTGAAAATGAAGAAGATATGAAAGGTGAACGTCTTGCCATTGAAACAATATTCAACCATTGGGAGGCCTTGGGCGCTACAGGCGGTGCCATTCGTATTTTTAACAGGATTGCGGCCTTTTCTATTGGTGAGATGCTGAACGATGATACGGCGATCATCCATTTTGAGAAAAGCGATCCTTCTATTCGCGGTCTTTACCAGGCTATTAATCATGAATTTGTCGTCCATGCATGGAGTCATACAAAGTATATTAATCGCGAAGAAGATATGGGCTTACCCGGATTGCGTCAGTCAAAAGAATCGTATAATCCGGATCATTATGTAGAAAAATTCAGTGTAACGCTGGCAAAATAAAGAAAGAGGCGACGTATGCTTGACTTTCGTTTAGCCGGTCCGGACGACCGGGAATTGGTGGAGAACCTTTGGGCCTATTGCTTTGAGCCGAAAGAACATCCTTTTTTTCGATGGTATTTTACCAATATGTATAAACCCGAGAATGTTCTTCTCGGGTTTCGGGAAGACAATCTTGCCTGCCTGGCTCACCTTAATCCGTATAAAATTAATGTGCGCCATACAGTGTTGCCCGTGTCTTATGTAGTCGGACTGGCCACTCATCCGGCCGCTCGCCGCGGCGGGTTAGGCGGACAGCTTCTTTCAGCGTCTCTTCAAGAAATGAAACGTCGCGGCCAGGGCATACATATCCTCATGCCTTCAAAGGCCGGGTTTTATCAGCAATACGGCTATGAACTCTATTGTCACCAATGGCGGGAAACGCTGCCGCTTGAAGAGCTGCGTCTGTTGACGGATCGCTCCGTTCAGTACGGATTCGTAAATTCGACGGATCAATGGTATTACTTAGCGGCAGTATATGAAAAATATACCGCTCGTCTTTCGGGGTATGCCGTTCGCGATGAAGCATCATGGCGCCGCCATATTGATGCACAGCTGGCAGAAGGTAATATTGCCGTTGTCTTTGACGGTGCCGAACCGATTGCGTATGCTTTTTATCAACTCGGGGAGCCGACTATCCGATGCAGTGAATTTGTTTATTCCGCATATAAAGGAAAAAAGGGTCTTTTAGGCTATTTTTATAACCATCGTTCTCAAGGTGAGGTCTTGCAGTGGAATGAAGGCCTCCGTGATCAATCTTATCGTTTCTATCCGGACGGCAAAAAGGGACATGAAACAATGCCTTTTATGACCGGGCGTATTGTTGATGTAAAAACGGCTCTTGAAGTGATTCCCTATGATAAAACTGTGCAGGAAAAAGTTGTTTTTGCCGTAAAGGACCCTATTGCCGATTGGAATACAGGTGTTTTTGCACTTTCAGTAAAAGACGGTATAGGCCATGTTGAAAGGACGACCGATGCGGCTGCGGCAGTGACAATTCCCGTCGGATCTCTGGCGCTGCTTGTATTGGGTGCGGCAGACGCGGGGGAATTACAATTTTATGATAAACTTACAGTAACGGGTAAAGGATTGGATACCTTGCAACGTATTTTCCCGAAGACGGACTGCTATATCAATGAATGGTATTAAACAGGCGGCTTGTACAGATATAGTACAGGTCGTTTTTGTTTGATAGAGAAACAGAGATTAATTAGTCGCCTGTATGAACTGCATGGAATTTTTTTAGTCAAAATGAGTCAAAGGATTTGTCTATTATTCCATTGTCAACTACGTATAATAAAAGCACATAGTATATATTCGTTGATTAGGGAGTGAAGAGATCATGAAGCAGGTAAAAGTAATTACAGCGCAGGAAGCGGCCCGACTCGTTAAAGATAATGACGTTGTCGCATCGAACGGCTTTGTAGGCTCCGCTCAACCGGAAGCGTTGACGAGCGCCTTGGAATCCCGTTTTCTTGAAACAGGGGCTCCGAAAGATTTGACTCTTATTTATGCTGCATCTCAAGGTAATTCGGACGGTCGCGGCGGAGATCATTTTGCTCATGAAGGCATGTTGAAGAAAGCAATTCTCGGACACTGGAATGCGGTTACGGAATTGCAGAAATTGGTTAATGCCAATAAGATTCAAGCGTATAATTTACCGCAAGGCACATTGTCCCAATATTTCCGCGATGTCGCTGCGCATCGTGTCGGCACGATTACACATGTCGGCTTGGAAACATTTGCCGATCCGCGTGTTTCCGGCGGGCGTCTTAATGACGTAACTAAGGAAGATTTTGTCAAAGTGATTCAAATTGAAGGTCAGGACCAGCTGTTCTACCCGCGCATGGACATTAATGTCGCTTTAATTCGCGGTACCTATGCCGATGAATGGGGGAATGTTGTTTTGTCCAAGGAGGTGGCGCCTCTTGATGCCACGGCCATTGCTCAGGCGGTACGCAACAGCGGCGGTACGGTCATCGTTCAGGTTGAAAAAATCGTCAAAGGCGGTGTATTGGATCCGAAACTTGTTAAGGTTCCCGGTGTATATGTCGATTATATCGTAGAAACAGCAGAGTCAAAATACTGTGAGCAATCCTTTGATTGTGAATATGATGCGGCCCTTACCGGTGAAGTGACGGTCCCGTTGCAGGCGCTGGATGCGGTTCCGCTGAATGCCAAGAAGGTTATTGCCCGCCGCGCATCGCTTCTTCTTCTTGATTTATCAAGTGAAGCTGTTATCAATCTCGGTATCGGTATTCCTGAGTTCGTTGCTTCCGTAGCTAATGAAGAAGAGATTGGTGACAGTCTGACGATGACTGTCGAAGCCGGACCTATCGGCGGCGTGCCTCAGGGCGGTGTTCGTTTCGGCGCTTCCGTCAATGCGGAAGCTATTCTTGACCAGTCCAGCCAATTCGACTTTTATGACGGCGGCGGGTTGGATCTTGCCTGCCTCGGTCTGGCTGAGTGCGACGGTACCGGCAATATTAATGTTTCTAAGTTCGGGCCCCGGATTGCAGGTTGCGGCGGTTTCGTCAATATTACACAGAATACGAAGAATGTTGTTTTCTGCGGTACTTTTACGACCGGTAAGCTGAAGGAAGAAATAAAAGACGGTAAGCTTACTATTATTCAAGAAGGGTCGGTTCGCAAATTCGTACCGGTCGTAGACCACATTACCTTCAGCGGGGAATATGCCCGTAAACACGGCCAGAACGTTTACTATATTACAGAACGGGCCGTATTTGAAATGAAAGAAGACGGCGTTCACTTGACGGAAATTGCTCCGGGCATTGATCTTCAGAAAGATGTTCTCGACCAGATGGGATTTACACCTATTATGGAAGATGTGAAAGTAATGCCGGAATTCCTCTTTAAAGATGAATTGATGGGATTGAGAGAAATGAAAGCGAAGAGATAAGGCGAAATAAAAACGGCTTCCTGAAGGAAGCCGTTTTTATTTCAGGCATAACGTTCGTTCAATAAGCGGTTTGACTCGTTCGTAGATCGGAATCAGCTCGGTTACATCGTACTGGCGGAACAGAGATGATTCTTTTAAGGAGCGAAAATAGTCAAGAACAATCGTATGCAGGCGATGATCCGTAATCAAGTAGAACGGACTGGCCCGGTTGTGGATATATCGTTTATTTTTTTTCATGAAGCCTGTCTTGTAATTGGAGTAGAAGGAGAGGTTTTCCCCTTTATAGCTTCTGTCCGTCCCCAGCGTTGAGAGGACTCCCATAATGATATGAGGATTTTCCTGCATTGTATCCAAGACGGTTTGTATATGTTCCTTGCGTTCTTCCGGTGTCAGTGAATATTCTACATCTGTCAGATAGATGTACCCGTTTTCAAGATAACGCATGAGGGATGATGCGGGAATAATAAATTCGATCTCCGCATTATTTACGATCTCTTCCCAAGTTACACAAAGGCGCTGAATAGAAACAGCCTGTTCGGGGGAACTGATTTCCTTGATGCTTTCGAAAACATCGTGGGGCAAAAGAAAATCAAAACCGTTTGTAAGATGGAAAAAGAAGCGGTTATTTGCGTAAAAAGCCGTGCGGTAACCCGTATTATCCATACCGAGAGCGTTGGAAATAGTTATAAGCGGCCGCTTAGCCGAATCAATAAAATTGAAGTTTTCGTAAATATCCCGAATCGTTGTCTCGTCAAAAATATGCGTACACATCATGAAGCGGCTGGTCTTGGAAAGCGCGTATTGGATGACAAAGACGTCTTTCATAATAAGTAAATTGGATCGCTCAATATCTTTGATGTCATAAAAAATAAAGTTGATGTCAAGCAATCTGTTTAAGGTTGCATAGACGTGTTCAAATAGGCGGCAGTCTTCTTCCAGTCTGTCCAAATCAAGTCCGACGCGGACGGTCAGGCATTTTTGCTGTAAAGAGATATCGTTGAAAAAATTCCAAAATCCTGCCTGATATAAGGTGCAGAAGTCGTCAAAGACAAGAAGTTCAAGGTCTTTGTTTACATTAGCCGCCTCTTTATGAAGTAAGTCGGATAAAAAAGCCTTTGTGTCGTGTGTGCCCGTCACTACTTGCAGGCAGGCAGACTTACCGTCCTTTGTTTTTGTCGGATGAGTCTGATGGATGCTGGCCCTATATGCTGCACATAGATACTGTGTAATGGCAAAGGCCAAATCGGTTATATCATCGGGGAAGGAGAATGCTTTTATAAACTTTTCTTCTTTTTTATTTTCTTTAATAAGGGTAGCGAAATATCGGCCTAAATCTTCGTTTATCTGCTCTATATAACGGGATGACGGGAGTTTTGTGCCGTTGCTCCATTTATTGACATACGATACGTCATAACCGACTACTTCGGCAAGAGACACAAACTTTGCCTGTGTAAAAGTCAGTAATTTTTTCAATGTTTCCGCATAGTTATCTGGGCCCATGAGTCTCATCCTCTCTCCGGGACATATAAATTTTTATCCGCTGATAACGTGATTATTATAACATAATTATTATGCTAGCGTAAAAAAATATGCGCAATATGCATAACCCGGAGTAAGCTATGACATAGCCAGTCCATAAAGGGCCAAAAGAAGTCGATAAGATGCAAAAATTTCCTGTTTTAGTCAATCAAATAAAGACCTATACTGAGGGGGACATAGTGAGCGATATGTGGATATATGTCCGCTATTGCAGAATTATTATTCATTAATAAAGGAGGCTGTACTGTCATGACGTACAATAACATTGAATTCACAAAAGAAGACGGTATCGGTATTTTGAAGATTAACCGGCCTAAAGCGTTGAATGCTTTAAATACGGAAACTGTGACGGAACTCAATCAGTGCATAGGAGAAATTGAACATGATGCGGAAGTAAAAGTTTTGATTATTACAGGTGGAGGTGAAAAATCTTTCGTCGCCGGGGCAGATATTGTTGAAATGTCTACCAAAAATGCTGTAGAAGGGCGTTTCTTCGGCAAAATTGCGCAGGATGCGTTTACACGTATTGAAAACCTTCCCCAACCTGTTATTGCGGCCGTTAACGGGTACGCTCTCGGCGGCGGGTGCGAACTCGCATGCGCCTGCGATTTCCGTTATGCAGCTGAAACGGCTAAATTCGGCCAGCCTGAGGTAGGCCTCGGTATTACCCCGGGTTTCGGCGGTACACAACGTCTGCCTCGTGTCGTAGGTCGCGGCTATGGTAAAGAACTGATTTTCACGGCTAATATGATTGATGCCCAAGAAGCATATCGTATCGGCCTGGTTAATAAAGTTGTTCCTCAGGAGGAACTTATGGAGGCCGTTATGAAGACAGCCAAGAAGATTGCTTCTAACGCCAAGATTGCGGTTCAACTCTCCAAAGCGGCTATTAACCGCGGCATCAATTGTGACGTGATCACCGGTATTGCATATGAAGATGAAGTATTCGGCCTCTGCTTCTCCACGGAAGATCAAAAAGAAGGCATGGCTGCATTCGTGGAAAAACGTAAAGCTAAATTCACGGATAGATAAGCGTATAATTTATATATCAGGACGCATATTAACATTAACAGTCGGGAGGAATTAATTATGGATTTCAGATTAACGGAAATGCAGGCGGATATAGCCAACCTGGCCAGGGACTTTGCCGAAAAACGGCTGGTGCCGAGCGTAAAAGAACGGGATGAAAAAGAAACATTCGATCGGTCTATCCTTGACGAAATGGGGCAGCTCGGACTTCTCGGCATCCCCTGGGCGGAAGAAGACGGCGGCGTCGGCGCCGATTTCCTCAGCCTGGCCGTGGCGTGCGAAGAAATTGCCAAGGTGGACCCGTCTATCGCCCTGAGCTTTGAAGTGCATACCATGCTCTGCTCCTGGCCGATATGGAAATTCGGTACGCCCGCACAGAAAGCGAAGTACTTGAAACCGCTGGCGGAAGGCACCAAGCTCGGCGCGTTCGGGCTGACGGAACCCAATGCCGGCACGGATGCGCTGAACGGCAGTACGACGGCGGTAAAGAATGAAGACGGCTCTTATACGCTGAACGGGTCCAAAGTATTCAATACGAACGGCGGCGAAGCGGAGGTTACGGTGGTCTTTGCAGCTACGGACAAAACCAAAGGGGCAAAAGGGATGAGCGCGTTCATCGTGGAAAAAGGGACGGAAGGATTTACCTACGGCAAAGAAGAAGTAAAGATGGGGATCCGCGCGTCCGTCCAGCGAGAACTCGTATTTCAGAATGTCCGCATCCCGGCGGAAAACCTTCTGGGCAAGGAAGGGGACGGTTTCAAGATTGCGATGATGACGCTGGACGGCGGACGGGTCGGAGTCGGGGCGCAGGCATTGGGGATTGCGGAAGGGGCTTACAATGAAGCGGTTAAATACGCGAAAGAACGGGTACAGTTCGGCAAACCCATTGCGACGAAACAGGCCATAGCCTTCATGCTGGCGGATATGAAAGTGAAGATAGAGACGGCCCGGCTGGCCGTGTACAAAGCGGCGTGGCAGATGGGGCAGGGAGACGGGAAGTCCTACTCCATGGAGGCGTCTATTGCCAAGAAATATGCGTCGGACATAGCGATGGAGGTGACGACGGATGCGGTACAGGTATTCGGCGGGTACGGCTTTACGCGGGAATACCCGGTGGAACGGTACATGCGTGATGCCAAGATAACGCAGATTTATGAAGGCACGAATCAGGTACAGCAGATGGTTATTTCCGGGGTTATTCTGAAATAGGTCCGATATTGTCTTTCGGAAACTAAATGAATATGCAACACAACAAACAGGAGAAAGGCCAGATAGGCCTTTCTCCTGTTTGTTGTGTTGCAGTATAATGCTGTTTGTATAAGACAGGATTATATTTAAATACACCAAAAGATTGTTATCGACAGAACGAGTAAGGGCGATTTCAGATTATTCATTTCTATATATGTGTCCTGATGTATTCAGACAAACAGGGTATAAACGGCATAGATACAAGACGGAATTCAGGAATTCCAGAAAGTCAAATTTTGTCTGAACTATAGTATTTTATTCACAAAGAAAAACCTTATAATGAAATTATGAATTGCAGAATATCTTACTGGCCGTAACAATAAGAAAAGGAGTGTATTTTTATGGAGATTGTTGCTATCATTCTCAGTTTATTCCTCTTAGTAACATTTGCGTATCGCGGATTTTCAGTTATTTTGTTTGCACCTGTTTTTGCATTATTTGCGGCGGCTGTTTCGGGGTTGCCCGTTTTACCGGGGTATACAGAACTGTTTATGGTTAAGGCCGTTATGTATATCAAATCATTTTTCCCGATTTTTCTCTTAGGTGCCGTTTTCGGCAAGGTCATGGAAGAAACCGGTATGGCACGCAGTATTGCTATGGAAACGATTAAGCTTGTCGGTAAAGACAAAGCCGTTTTTGCAGTAGTATTTGCCTGCATGATCCTTTGTTATGGCGGTATTTCCATGTTTGTCTGTGCCTTTGCCGTATATCCGTTTGCTGCCGCTCTTTTTAGAGAGGCGGAAATTCCGAAACGACTTATTCCCGCCTGCTTTGTAGCCGGAGTATTTACGGCGACGATGGATTGTTATCCCGGCTCACCTCAGATTCAGAATATTATTCCTACCATTTACTTGGGTACGACGACTTTTGCAGCGCCTGTATTGGGCATTATTTGCGGGACGTTATTGATGATCCTCTGTTTTATTTACCTTGAATGGCGGCGTAAAGGGATGCAAAAATCCGGCGAAGGCTACGGCCAGCATACAGTCAATGAAACACCGATTGACCCGAGCGCACCGTTGCCGCCTTGGTCTTTGTCTCTTGTGCCGCTTATTGTCGTTCTTGTCCTCAATTTCTATTTTTCTGTAATGTTTGAATGGCAGGATATGTTGATAGAACCTTTTCGCGCCATGAATCTGCCCCTTGTCGCCAAAAACGTTCATAACGTCATCGCTATTTGGGCTTTAGTCATAGGTTTGCTTGTGGCTATTATTATTGCGTGCGTTACAGGCAGAAAGTTTATGTCCAAGAATACGAGCGTTAAAGCGGCGCTTAATGCAGGCGCTCTCGGTTCCCTTCTCGCGATTATGAACACGGCATCCGAAGTCGGCTATGGCAACGTTATTTCTTCCTTGCCGGGGTTTCTTGAAGTTGCTGATGCGCTCCTCGGCATCGGTCAGGGAATGCCGCTCTTCAATGTAGCACTTATGGTTAATATTCTTGCAGGGATTACAGGCTCCGCATCGGGCGGTCTCAGTATTGCTCTTGATATCTTCGGTAATCATTTTCTTGCAGAAACGGCGGCTGTAGGCATTCCGGCTGAAGTTGTCCATCGTATTGCCGCTATGGCTTCGGGAGGGATGGATAGTCTGCCGCATAACGGTGCCGTTATCACGACCCTTGCCATTTGCGGTCTGACCCATCGCGAAGCATATAAAGATATGTTTGCTATTACACTTATTAAAATATTCATTGCGTTCTTCGCCGTATTCTTCTACATGATTACGGGTATTGCATAGATATATGAAGAAAGACAGCATCTCCGCATACGGTGAGAGACGCTGTCTTTTATTTTGTTACATTGCGGGTGAAATTCTGTTGAATGCCGCATCCTCGGGAAATAGTTGCCGGTTACTTTTGGTGTTCAATATTTGTACCTGTTGGCCGGCATTATCTTTTTGTCATTTTGTGAGTGCCTGTATGCGACCGGTCTGTTACGGGAAGGCTTTAGCATTCCCGTTGTGGATGCGTACGGTTGCATTGATATTGTGCATCTGTTTGCCGTTGTTGCTCATGAGAAAGTTTTCCTTTTGTAAATAATTTTTATAGATAAAGCATACCGTAAGCCGGACCGTTCTTCATTTTGCGTACGGGGATACTACAGTATTGTAGTCTGATTGATTGATGTGATGACGGGTAAAGATGATTATTGACAATAAATATCAAAGTAAATTATGATATATAATAAAATTCAGATAAGTGGGAGGCATGTACTATGGCGCACTCAAAGAAAACGGCGGCAACAATCCTTTTAAGCGTATCTTTGCTGGGATCGTCTGCGTTGGCGGCGGGACTTCAACAGATTAATCCCGATGCCTATGTAACGATCGGCGGTGCAACCGGTATGGAAGATGCCGGCAGAGTTCGTGTTGATGCGACAGCAGGAGCAAGTATTATGATCACGCCGGATCAAAACTATGAACCCGCGTCGTATCCTTTGCACGAAGGCAGACGAGTGCCCGATAATCTTCATCCGGTTCCGCCCGCAACGGAAGCAGTTCCTACGGCGCGTGCCGTTATTCGCGGTGAACGGACTGATTTCGGGTTAAATACAAATGCTTCTAAAAACGGTACGGCTGTCGGTGCCAATGTTAGAGCTAAAGGGTCTTATGCCGCCGCGTTCGGAAACGGGGCCAATGTTAAGGCTGAAGACGGGCTTGCTTTGGGACATAAAGCCTCTGTAACGGCCGACAATAGCGTAGCCCTCGGTGCAGGTAGTATTGTTACGACGGCTAATACCGTTTCTGTCGGCAGCGATTTGCTTGTTCGTAAAGTGACGAATGTAGCGGACGGTATGGTGGCGTACGGATCGCATGACGCGGTTACAGGCGGGCAGCTCTATGCATTAAATCAGAAAATAGATGCACTTATAAAAGAAAATGAAGCATTAAAAGAAGAAATTAAAGCATTGCGGAAGTAAACGGAATAACGAAAAGACATTAGCCGGCGTAGTACTACGCCGGCTAATGTCTTTTTTGAGCAGATTTAAAATATATTGTTTAAATAAGCCGGTACATTACATTAAAATAATATACATTATTATCATCAAGAAAATAAATTATTAAATAACCTAATTGTACCGTACCTTTATGAATCTTACCGCCACATAAATTGACAATACATATCAAAATGATATAATAAACGAGATTTAATGTCATTTATATTTACGAGGGGAGAGAAAAATGATGAAAAGACGTAAAAAAATTGCGGCTTTATTGACAACTGTTGCAGTTACCGGCAGTGTTGTTTTTGCGGCAACTGATATTAATCCGAATGCCAGTGTCCTTGTCGGCGGTACCACACCGAATCAGACCACATCCGAACCTAATCGTACACGGGTCGATGTAACGACGGGTGCGACAGTACTCTTGACTCCTGATAAAGATTATAAACCGGCATCTTACCCCGGCGGGCATCCTGATAATCTGGGGAAAAATGCGCCTGATACAGCGCGTGTCCTCATTCGCGGCGAACGGACGAATTTCGGGTTAAACACGGATACGACACAAACAGGCTCCGCATTCGGGGCCAATGCAAAAGCGAAGGGCGCCTATTCCGCATCTTTCGGCAACGGTGCTAATGTGACGAAACCTGCGGCAGAGGGGCTGGCAATGGGACACAATGCCAGTGTAACAGCAAGTAACAGTGTTGCCATCGGCAGCAACAGTACAGCAGCTGAAGAAAATGTGGTTTCAGTAGGTACTGTCGGCGGCGAGCGGCGTATTACCAATATTGCTGACGGTAGGATTGCTGCCGGTTCTCACGATGCCGTGACGGGGAACCAGCTGTACCAATACGGCGAAAATCTTACGAACAGTCTTGGCCGGGAAATTAAAAATGTCGGAGCGGCTTCAGCTGCTTTAGCAGGCCTGCATCCGTTGGATTATACCGGTATCGAATCGAGGTTTCAGATTGCCGCCGCGCTCGGTACGTATGACGGCAGGCAGGCAGTCGCGATAGGCGGCTTCTATAATGCCAATCCGAATACATTGCTCTCTTTCGGTGTAGCCTCAAGCTTCGGGGATAATCATAAGATGTCGGGAAATATAGGCGCGACTTTCCGAGTCGGCAGGGACAGCCATATGAGTAAGGCGCAGAAAGCCACTGTAGAACAGCGGTTAGCGGCTATGGAACGGGAAATTCAGGATTTGAAGGCGGAAAACACCGCATTGGCAGCCAAAGTGGTTCAGTTACAGAAATAGATTGACGAGTTAAGAAAAGACTGCTCATAACGGGCAGCCTTTTCTTATATAAGGCAGCTGAAAATTTTTATTATGGATTGCGATATAATTCGTATTATGTCATTTATATAAACTTGACGGGCAAGGGATTATAATGGAATATATAAGTTATATGATTCACGATGTGCTTGTTATGGAGCATTGCTCAGTCTACGTTAATATATGAAAACTCGGTGCGATTTCGTAGAAGCATGATTTAAACAGATTGATTGTAATAGATTAATCTATAAGTAGAATAATAAAAGTTTAAAAGATTCCATAAACCTCTTATTGTTCCATTTGGAACGTGGTATACTATACATAACAGATTTTAACCTCTAAAAGCGGAGGGATGAATCCGATTTGGCTGTATTGTAAAGGAGGGCATTAAAATGGCTTATAACAACATTAAGTTTGAAGTACAGGACGGAATCGGTATATTGACGATTGATCGGCCGAAAGCGTTAAACGCGTTGAATTCCGAAACGTTATTGGAATTGAATGATGTCGTTGGCAAAATCGAAACGGATAAAGACGTAAAAGTTGTCGTTATCACAGGCGGCGGCGACAAATCCTTTGTTGCGGGGGCGGACATAAAAGAAATGTCTACAAAGAACGCGGTAGACGGCCGCAACTTCGGCAAGATCGGACAGGACGTGTTTACGCGTATTGAAAATCTGCCGCAGCCTGTAATTGCGGCGGTCAACGGATTTGCTCTGGGAGGCGGGTGCGAACTGGCATGTGCCTGCGACTTCCGGTATGCCTCTGAAAACGCGCTGTTCGGCCAGCCGGAAGTGGGGCTGGGGATTACGCCGGGCTTCGGCGGGACCCAGCGGCTGCCCCGCGTCGTAGGGCGGGGATACGGCAAAGAACTGATTTACACGGCCGCCAATATCAAGGCGGACGAAGCGTTCCGTATCGGGTTGGTAAATAAAGTGGTCCCGCAGGAAGAATTAATGGCAACGGTGATGAAAGTTGCCAAGAAGATAGCCGGCAATGCGCCGATTGCCGTACAGCTCTCCAAAGCGGCTATTAATCGGGGTATGCAGTGCGACGTTATTACGGGTATTGCATACGAAGACGAAGTATTCGGCCTTTGCTTCTCCACGGAAGACCAGACGGAAGGAATGGCGGCGTTTCTGGAAAAGAGGAAAGAAAAGAACTTCCAAGGTAAATAATAAATTTTTTTATAGAAGAAGGCTACACGAAAATGATGTGTAGCCTTTTTTATTTCATAATTATGCGCCAAACAGCGACGGCTATAAAGAAAAGGGCAATGAGCAGGCTTACTATCCGCTGCCTGGTAAGAACCAGCTTTGCCGGTTGTGTTTGCGGCGGTTTAGGCGGCGGCAGGATTTGCTGTGTACCGCAGACAGGACACATACGGACTCCGTCGCGCAGCATTGTACCGCAAGTTTTACAGATCATTGTATCATCTCCGCAGGAGTTAATTTTATGCTTTCATAATATCACGGAAAAGGCGGGGAAAAAAGTATGACTCTGTAAATTGTCAGCGCTTGCAGCGAGTGATATACTGATTATGTAAACGGTGAAGTAGAAGTTTATGCTGACACGGAACCTTCCGGAATATATTTGGACGTACTGACTTACGGCGGCATTGCCGCGTAACAAGGCGCTGCTATACGAACGTTGTATCCCTGCGCCCGGCAGGGATTTTTTATCAGGAGAGACAGTATGGAAAAAACGAGAGTCGCGCTTATCGGAGTCATTGTCGGTGATGATGCTGCCGTAGAACGGATAAATGATATTTTTCATGAGTATCGGCGGTACATTATCGGACGTCTGGGTATACCTTATAAAGAGCGGGATATTTCTATTATCAGTATTACTGTCGATGCGCCTCAAGCCGTCATCAGCGCTATTTCGGGCAAACTCGGCATGATTGACCATGTCAGTTCAAAAACAATTTATGCGAAAGTTCCCGAATAAGGAGCAGTTCATGTTAAAAATTGCAATTTACGGTAAAGGCGGTATCGGCAAATCGACAGTCACATCCAATTTGGCGGCGGCTTTCGCTTATTTGGGAAAGCGGGTTGTTCAAATTGGCTGCGATCCGAAGGCCGATTCTACGTTTAATCTTCTCGGTGGACGTCCGGTCCGGCCGATCATGAACTATATGCGTGATGCTGATGAAGCGCCGGAGAGGATAGAGGAGATTTCCCGAATCGGTTATGGCGGCGTGCTCTGTATTGAAACCGGGGGCCCTACACCCGGACTGGGATGTGCCGGCCGCGGTATTGTATCAACTTTCGCCCTTCTTGAAGACCTGGAGCTTTTCGAGCAGTTCAAGCCGGATATCGTTCTTTACGATATTCTCGGCGACGTTGTCTGTGGCGGTTTTGCAGTGCCTATCCGCGAAGGCTACGCCGAAGAAGTTATTATCGTTACGTCGGGAGAGAAAATGGCTCTCTATGCGGCGAACAATATCGTTACGGCTGTCCGAAATTTTGAAGATCGCAGCTATGCCCGCATGAGAGGTCTTATTTTTAATCGGCGGAATATTCTTGATGAAGAAGAAAAGGTGCGCGCCTTTGCGTCGGCACGAGGTTTGGAAATAGTCGGCGATATTCCTCGCAATGACGATATTACGCGTTATGAAGAGATGGGGAAAACCGTTATTGAAGGAGATCCTGAGCTTTCCATCAGTCAAAATTTCCTGTCCGTAGCACGCCGCCTTTCCGGCGAAGAGGAAATGCAATGAAAAAGGAAGCTTATTTTCAGACCGTTGCCGACCTGGTAAAGCGCGGCCCGATGGATATACCGGCAGAATTCATTTCGTCGGAACACGTTATCTACAATTCTCCCGCATCATTGGCATTTAATTCTCCCGGCGCTGAAGGATTCGGTGTCAAACGCGCGGGACTTGCCGTACCCGGTTCTGTCATGCTGCTTATCGGTCCCGGTTGTTGCGGCCGGAATACGACTGTTCTCGGTGAAATGAGCGGTTATAGCGATCGGTTTTTCTTCTATACGATGGATGAAACGGATATCGTAACGGGGCGTCATTTGAAACTTATTCCCCGAGCCATTGAAGAAATTTGTGAGGCCCTTACTGTAAAACCGTCTGCTGTCATGATCTGTGTGACTTGTGCCGATGCCCTGTTGGGTACGGATATGGAACAGGTCTGTCGCAGGGCGACGAAAAAGGTCGGCTTGCCTGTTGTCCCGTGTTATATGTATGCGTTGACGCGGGAAGGGCGGAAACCGCCGATGGTTGCTGTCCGCCGGGCCGTGTATTCGCTTCTGGAAAAGACGAAGCGCCGAGGTGATGCTGTCAATATATTAGGTTATTTTTCGCCCCTTTTGGATAATTGCGAGATTTATGCGCTCTTGCAACAGGCCGGTGTAAAAACTGTCCGTGAGCTTTCCCGCTGTGTCGATTTCTGTGCGTACAAAAAGATGAGTGAAGCCAATTTCAACCTTGTCCTCCATCCGGAGTCACGGCTGGCAGCGCAATATATGGAAGAGCATCTGGGCATACCCGGCATTGAACTTACCCGACTTTATCAAATTGATAAAATTCATAAACAATATATGATTTTTGCGAAGATAATCGGTACAATCCTGGATGATACTTCCTTTAGAAGAGAAGCGGAAGAAGCTGTCGAAGCATTTCTCAAGAAGGACGGACATATTTCTCTGGCCATCGGTGAAATGGCCAACGCAGATCCTTTCGAGTTGGCTCTGGCTCTCAGTAAATACGGGCTGCATGTGGAGAAAATATACGGTACTGTTACAGCCGAGTCTTTCGTGTATCTCAGGCAGCTTACTGTCGTTGCGCCGCATATAAAAGTCTATTCCAATCTTTCGCCGACAATGCTTTATTATAAGGACGACGGAGATGTCGGGCTGACTGTCGGTAAAGATGCGGCTTACTATCATCCCCGGGCAGCACACGTTTTCTGGACGCAAGAAGTTCAGCCTTTCGGTTATGCCGGTGTGACGGCTCTCTTTGCCTGCATGGAACGGGCATTGGAAGGAGGTATATAATGAAAGGCCTGTGGAAATATCTCTCTCCGTTTTCTCCGGATCAGTCAGGGGCCAGCGCTGTTTTGTACGGGCTCGGCGGTATCGTGTTGGTCTGTGATGCGGGCGGTTGTGCCGGTAATATTTGCGGTTTCGACGAACCTCGCTGGTTTAAACAGAAAAGTGCTGTTTTCAGCGCCGGGTTGCGTGATATGGATGCCATTCTCGGGCGTGATGACCGGCTTGTTGACAAGTTGGCACTTGCTGTCGCCGATGTGGAAGCCGATTTTGCAGCCATTATCGGCACACCTGTACCGGCCGTTATTGCTACGGATTATCACGGCTTACGGTGTTTAGCGGAAAAACGCATTCATAAACCCGTTATCGTCATTGAGTCAACGGGAATGGGTTACTATGACGACGGTGAAGAAAAAGCGTATAAAGAGCTTTTTAAGACGTTTACGCAAGATGAATATATATGCCGAAAAGGCGTCATCGGCATCCTCGGCCTGACGCCTCTCGACAGTATTCACCCTGCCGATATAGAGGCGGTGAAAGAGTGTCTGCAGCGCAACGGTTACATGGATGTGCGCGTATACGGTGAAGGCGGTATTGAACCGATTCGTGTTGCAGGAGAAGCTGAAAAAAATCTCGTCCTCTCACCGGCAGGGTTGAAAGCTGCCAAATATTTGCAGAAGAAATTCGGGACGCCTTATGAAGCGACCTATCCTGTAGGGCATAATGAAGAGAGCGTTTGTGACAACTGGCAGGATAAACGGGTACTTATCGTCCACCAGCAAGTAGCGGCGAACGCTCTGCGGGAACGTTTGGAACGGCACGGCGCGACAGTGTGTACGGCTACGTGGTTCAAGGCCCCGGAAGAGTTGTGTCGTGACGGTGATGTGCAGTTGAAAGAAGAAGACGATTTTATAGATATGGTGGAAAACGGCGGGTATGATATTATTTTTGCGGATGCACTTTTTCGGCGTGCTGTACGCAATTTTTCGGGGACATATGTAGATTTTCCGCATTTTGCCGTTTCCGGAAGGATGGACGGGTAATGACTAAGCGGATTTGTGTTTTCGGGATCGTTCAAGGTGTCGGTTTCAGGCCGTTCATCAGCCGTCTTGCAAGAGAACACGGTATTGCGGGACATGTCTGCAACCGCGGTTCGTATGTCGAGATAGTTGCCGGCGGTGAAGCCGCACATATTGAGGCTTTTCAAGAAAATATCACTAAAAAGGCGCCGCCCCGTTCACATATTATCGGTCTGACAAGTATTGAGACGGACGATATAGACACGGCGGGGTTTTCTATTATTGAAAGCGCTCGTGAAGAGGGCCGTATTTTCGTATCTCCCGATATCGGCATCTGTGACACTTGTGCGACCGAGCTTTTTGAGCCGGGAAATCGCCGGTATTTACATCCATTTATTAATTGTACCGCCTGCGGGCCGAGGCTCACGATCCTGCGGTCCATGCCGTATGACAGGGAGCGAACGAGCATGGGCGAATTTCCCATGTGTCCGGACTGTGCCGATGAATATGAAGATCCCGCTTCGCGGCGCTATGATGCCCAACCTGTTTGTTGTAATGAGTGCGGGCCGGATGTAACCGTTATGGGTACAGATATACATGGCGCAGATGCTGTAAAAGAGGCGCGCAGAGCGATTGCAGACGGAAAAATTATTGCCGTCAAAGGCCTCGGCGGATTTCATCTTTGCTGCGACGGCACACGGGAAGAGGTTGTAACGCGGCTGCGTCGGTTAAAACACAGGCCGGTAAAGCCTTTTGCCGTAATGGTAAAAGATTTGGCAACAGCCGAACGGGAATGCGTTGTTACGAACGGGGCCAGGTCTCTGCTGACAGATTATGAAAGGCCTATCGTTCTCCTGCGCAGGCGGCCGGATGCCGAAGCGGCAATTACAGTAGCACCCGGCAATCCGTATGTGGGTATTATGCTTCCTTACGCCCCGTTACAATTATTGCTCTTTTCCTACCCGGACGATACGCTGGTGAGTGATGTCCTGGTTATGACCAGCGCCAATCAAAGCGGTGCGCCTATTTGCCGTACCGATGAGGAGGCGACGGCTGAACTTGCGGAGATGTGTGATCTCATTTTGACACATAACAGAGATATCCTTCTGCGTGCCGACGATTCTGTCATGGCCCTTGCCGATGATTGTCCTTATGCCGTCCGTCGTTCCCGCGGTTATGCGCCCTTGCCGATTATGGTAAAAGGAGACTTTCACGGTACGGTTGTCGGTATCGGCGGAGAGTTAAAAAATGTTTTCTGCCTGGGTAAAGACAATCTTTTTTACTTGTCACCGCATATCGGTGATATGAGCGATGTACGTACTGTTGCGGCACTGCGTCAGACTATCGGCAGAATGGAAGATCTTTTGGAAATTATGCCCGGGCTAGGGGCATGTGATCTTCACCCGCAGTATAATACGACGATTGTGGCTCACGAACAAAATCTGCCGTTATTACCGGTACAGCATCATTACGCTCATGTTCTTTCATGCATGGCCGAAAACAGCTGTACCGGTCCCGTTATCGGTGTTGCCCTGGACGGAACGGGGTACGGCACGGACGGTACAATTTGGGGCGGTGAAATACTGGCTGCCGATTATCGAGCATTTACCCGGTATGGCTCGATTATGCCGTTTATTCATGCCGGCGGCGATGCGGCCGTTCGGGACGGCTGGCGTACGGCCCTGTCTCTCCTTTTTGAATTGTACGGACGTGATGCTTTAGGAAAAGGTGTTGATATATATAAGCTGTGCGATTACCGACAGGCGGCGGCGCAGTTTTTTATGCTCAACAGCGGCGTTAACTGCGGCATTTCAACGAGTACGGGACGCCTTTTTGACGGCGTCAGTGCGCTTCTGGGTTTTTGCCTCAGTGAGACCTTCGAAGGTGAAGCGGCTATGAATCTACAGTTCGCCGCCGAAGCTTGGGTAGAGGCGCACGGGGAAACGGATCTGCCTTTTGACGTGTCCTTACGGGAAGAACCCGATATATTTCGGTTGGCAACGACGGATCTGGTTCGCTCTTTGCTGGAACGGAAAGCTGTCGGCATGTCTGCCGATGAAGGTGCATGGCTGTTCCATCTTGCCTTGGCCGAGCTTATCTGCAAGGGAGTGCAGGAGGTGAGGTGCCGAACCGGACTTGAGGGAGTCTGCCTGAGCGGCGGCGTTTTTCAGAATCTTCTCTTGCTGAGACTTTGCAAATGTCGCTTGGAAGAAGCGCATTTTCATGTATATACCCATCATCTTGTTCCGACTAATGACGGGGGTATCGCTTTGGGACAGGCAGTTGCGGCAATGGGTTTAAAAAATAAAGGAGAATAATTATGTGTGTAGGTCTGGCTGCGCGAGTAGTGAAAATAAATGGTAATATGGCTTTAGTCGATGCTTCCGGCGCAAAGCGGCAAGTTTCTGCGGAACTTCTTGACGGACTTGATCCGGGTGATTACGTCATGGTTCATGCAGGCGTAGCCATTGCCAAGATTACGGCTGATGATGTGGATGAGACGGATACCCTCCTGGAGGATTTATAATGGCGACGTATGAAGAAGCAAAGCATATTGTTGCTTCTTACAATGGTAAGCCGATTCGGATTATGGAAGTTTGCGGTACTCATACACATGAAACTTTCCGTCTCGGTATTCGTAAACTCTTGCCGCCGAACATTGAGCTCGTATCGGGCCCCGGTTGTCCCGTTTGTGTGACGCCCGTTTCTTTTATTGACGAAGCTCTTTGGCTGGCATTGGAAAGAAAGGTGACCGTTTGCACCTTCGGTGATCTGCTGCGTGTGCCCGGTACAGCCATGACTTTGTCCGAGGCACGCGGCCGGGGCGCCCGTGTGGAAATTATTTACGCTCCGCGTGACGCGTATGAGTACGCTGCCGTACATCGGAATGAAGACGTTGTTTTTCTGTCCGTCGGGTTCGAGACAACGACGCCTGCGTCCTGTCTTGCCGTGACAGAAGCCAAAAAGGCGGGGCTTACCAATTTTTCCATTCTTACGGCCAATAAGACTATGCCTAATGCCTATGAAGCCATGTGGGGGAGCTGTGATGCCTTTTTGTATCCCGGTCACGTTCATGCCGTTATCGGCACGTCTCTTTGCAGGGAATTGGCGCGGCGCGGTATTTCCGGGGTTGTTGCGGGATTTACGGCAAAAGAACTGATTACGGCACTTGTGTATATTATTAAACAAATGCCGAAAGGCAATCCTTTCTTTACTAACTGCTATCCTCGCGTGGTGCGCCCGGAGGGGAGCCCGAAGGGACGGGCGATCGTAGCGGCCGTTATGGAGTCTTGTGATACGCAGTGGCGCGGCCTCGGTATGATTCCTCTGTCGGGAATGAAACTGCGTGCGGATTATGCCGCTTTCGACAGTCGTACCAAATATGATATTCCCTTTTTAGAAGGACGTGAAGATCCGGCCTGCCGCTGCGGGGATGTATTGCAGGGTAAGTGTAAGCCGACGGAATGCGCTGTTTTCGGCAAAGGATGTACACCGGAGCATGCTGTCGGAGCATGTATGGTTTCAAATGAAGGAACATGTGCCGCTTTTTATCGATACGGAGGGATATAATAATGGATGGACTGATTACAATGGCACATGGTGCAGGCGGTAAAAAAACGGCAGAACTCATTAACAATATATTTAAAAAATATTTGATAAATCCGCTTTTTACGGGAGATGATGCGGCAGTCCTGCCGGTGTCGGATAAACGCCTCGCTTTTTCTACAGACGGCTTTATCGTCTCACCGCCCGAATTCCCCGGCGGTAATATCGGTAAACTCAGCATTTGCGGTACAGTCAACGATTTGGCTTGTATGGGGGCCATACCGCGGTATCTTGCCTGCGCTTTCGTTATTGAAGAAGGCATGCTTCTTGCCGAGTTGGAACGATATGTTGCTTCTATGGCTGAAACCGCCGCCGAAGCAGGAATACATATTGTTGCCGGTGATACGAAGGTGTCCGGTAAAGGCCAGGTCGATAAGCTTTTTATTACGACGACGGGTATCGGGGAAATCCGCGATGAAGCGCACACGTCGGGAACGCTGGCAAAACCCGGCGATAAGATTATCGTCAGCGGTGATGTGGGCCGTCACGGCTGTGCGATATTGCTGGCACGTGATACGTTCGGTATTGATGCGGATGTAACCAGTGACTGCGCTCCTTTGAATCGTACGATAGATTTACTCTATGACGTCACCGATGATATTCACGTTATTCGCGATGCTACGCGCGGCGGAGTGGGGACGGTCCTGTATGAAATTTGTGAACAGAGCGGTGTCGGCATACGTCTTGATATGGAAGCCGTTCCCGTGTCGCCGGCTGTACAGGGTGTTTGCGGTATGCTCGGCCTGGAACCTCTTTATCTGGCTTGTGAAGGCCGTCTTGTCATTATCGTGCCGGCAGCGGACGTAGACGGGATTATTAAAATGCTCCGCCAAGGTCCGTACTCACAAAATGCCGCCGTTATCGGTGAAGTGACGGCGGCGGACAAAGGGTTTGTGACAATGACAACGGAAATCGGCACACAGACTGTGTTGCCGCCGCCGAGCGGAGAACTTTTACCGCGCATTTGTTAAGTTCGTCGAGGTCTTCTCATGATTTATGAAAATGAAATACGTCCGGCTCAGGTCCCTGTTACCAGAGTGAGCCCTGACGGTGCGGAACTTAATATTGCGGCTGCGACCTTTCCCCGGCCTTTTCATATAGGCCTGCAATATGCCTCGCCGGCGCGCGGCCATTGGACGATTGCGCACTCGCCGTATCTTATTCCGCAGAGCCATCAGGTGTATGTCTGCTGTGCCTGCTGTCTGCACGGTGTAGTCCTTTCGGCCGATGAGGTGCCGGGCGGGGCGGAACGCTTTTCGACGGTAACCGTGACGAATGAGAATATCATTAAGGGAAACTTGGAAGAAATGATGATCGACGGTATCAGTTATATTATTGATAATCTGCCGTCGCCGCCAAGGTGCGTGGAAGGATTTACCAGTTGTATTCAGCATTTTATGCATATTGACATTCATTTGGTTTATGCGGTTCTTTCCAAGCGATATCCTCATATAGATTTTATTGACGGATACATGATTCCGACCTTACAGCGCCGCTATTCTCCCGATATATTGGGGCGGCGGCAGTTGATGCGGGCCGTGCAGGCACGACCCGGGCGCAAGAGGATAAACTTCATCGTCAACTATTATCCCGTCGATCCGGATACGGAACTTTGTACCATGTTGCGTTCGAGCGGATGGGAAATAGGGGACTTTGCCGATTGCAGAACGTATGAAGAGTATAAAGATCTCGGTGCGGGGAAAACGAATATTTTCTTTTTGGAAAACTCCCGGCCTGCCGCCGAAGACATGGAAAAACGTCTGCATCAGGAAAGCCTCTATTTACCCTATTCTTTTTTCTGTGAAGAAATACGGGCCAATCTCAAAATTGCGGCAGAACGATTCGATTTGACGTTGCCCGATTGTGATGCCTATGAAGAGGCTATAGAACGAAAAGCCGCCGAACTTAAAGCAAATATCGGCAATATACCTATTGCCATTGACTGTTCGGCTACACCCAGGCCGCTAAGCCTGGCACGTTTTCTCTTGATGCACGGTTTCCGTGTATATGCCGTTTTTTTGGATGAGATTTCTGCTGTTGAAAAAGACGATTTTTATTTTCTGCAGAAATACCGGCCCATGCTTTCGTTGCGTTCGACAATGCACTATAAGCAGCGTCTTTTGTGCAGAGACGACGTAAAAAAATACGGCGCGGTTCTGGCGATAGGCCAGAAAGCCGCTTATTTTACAGGCACGAATCATTTTGTTAATCTTATTGAGAACAGCGGCCTTTACGGGTATACGGGGCTGTTAAAAATTCTTGACATGATGGCGGTAGCAGTGCGTGAGGAGAAGAATGTTCCTGCCATTATTCAAACTAAAGCTTGGGGGTGTCAGGCATGAAACAGGCGCAACAGGTCCTCTCCACGTATGCCGTCGACATGTTCGGCATAGCCTCGGCCCTCTACGAGTTGGGCGGACTGGTTGTTATGCATGATGCGTCGGGCTGCAACTCCACCTACAGTACACATGATGAACCGCGCTGGTATGATACCCCGTCGATGGTTTATATTTCCGGCCTTTGTGAAATTGACACGATTCAAGGTAATGATCTGCGGTTAGTTGATGAAATTGCCGTTGTCGCCGCAGAAACAACGCCTGCTTTTATCGCGGTCGGCGGCAGTCCTATGCCCAATGTTGTCGGCACGGATTTTAAAGCCCTTGAACGGATGATTTTTGAGCGTACGGGAATTCGAACTGTCGGATTTCGGACGGACGGCATCCACAGCTATCTTCCCGGTGCGGGAGAAGCGTATTTGGAGCTGGCGAAACTTTTCTTGGAAGAACCCGAGTCGGAGCCGCAAGTACCGGCGGAGAGAGTAAATATCCTCGGTCTTACACCTTTGGATTTTTCCGTTGTCGGGAACGCGACGGAGTTGAAGAACTGTATTGAAGCAGGGGGCATGACCGTGCATTCGTCATGGTCTATGGGAGATACGTTGACGAATCTTGCGCAGGCCGCCAATGCCGATGTAAATGCCGTCGTTTCATCGACAGGGTTTTATTTGGCGCAGTATATGAAAGAAACATACGGCATCCCCTATGTTGCCGGCATACCTGTCGGCGCAGCCGCTGTAGAACCGTGGCTTGCCGCGCTTCGTTACGGGAATACATCCTATCTGACAGGATTGACAGGAAATGAGACGTTTTGCAAAGTCAAGTTTTCCATAGCCGACCTGAATGCCTGGAAGGACGATCGTAAAGCGCCGGCTGAGCCGTGCGATGTATTGCTTATCGGCGAGCCCGTGTGGCTGTTGTCGCTGCGGCAGTATTTACGTCATGAAAAAAATATCGACAATATACGGCTTATCTGCCCGTTGGCCGATGCACCGCGGCTCCTGCTTGGTGAAATTGATACGGTCAGTGTGGAGGCGGCTATACGTGAAGAGTGTCGTGTTGCCCGAAAGGTTATTGCCGACCCTATATACAGCCGGCTTTTACCCGACGAGACGGATAAATTTATTTCCTTCCCTCACGAAGCCTATTCGGGACGGCATTATCGAAAGGATATTCCCTGCTTTATAGGCCCTTTTGTGGAAGAATGGGCAACGACGCATCTGGATGAACGGAGAGACTGATGAAAAAATTGGCAATGTACGGTAAAGGCGGTATCGGCAAATCGACGACGACGGCAAACTTGGCTGCCGCTATGGCTGCGGCGGGTAAACGGGTAATCCAGATCGGCTGTGATCCTAAGGCGGATTCGACGATGAACCTTCTCGGCGGAAAACCGCTTATACCGGTTATGGATTACTACAGAGAACATACGGAAGCCCCCGATTTTGAACATATCGGTACGTACGGGTTCGGACACGTATTCTGTGTGGAAACGGGCGGTCCCACACCGGGGCTTGGCTGTGCAGGCAGAGGTATTATTGCGACCTTTGATCTCATTGAAGAACTGGAGGTGTTCGAGACTCTTAGTCCGGACGTCGTTCTTTACGATGTTTTGGGCGACGTCGTTTGCGGCGGTTTTTCAGCGCCCATTCGTGACGGCTATGCCGAAGATATCTGTATCGTCACGTCGGGAGAAAAAATGTCTTTGTATGCGGCCGACAATATTTGTAAAGCCGTAGCAAATTTTCGCAGCCGCGGCTACGGCACGGTTAAAGGCATCATTCTCAATCGCCGCAATGTGGAAGATGAATATGAACGGGTCAAGGCCTTTGCGGTTGAACGAAATCTGCCGATTTTGGCGGATATTCCGCGCAGTAAGGATATCCAGACATGTGAGGATAAGGGCATGACCGTCATCGAAGGACTGCCCGATTCGGAAATCAGCCGTATTTATCGGGAGTTGGCACAACGGCTTTTACAAGATGAAGCAGAGGAATAATATCATGGGAATGAATGAGACACCGCGCGGTGAGCGGATTCATATAGGATTTTTCGGCAATCGGAATGCGGGAAAGTCCAGTCTGGTCAATGCCGTCACAGGTCAATACACGGCGATCGTGTCCGACGTAAAGGGGACGACGACCGATCCGGTATACAAGTCCATGGAACTGCTTCCGCTCGGACCGGTCGTACTCATTGATACGCCCGGTATGGACGATGCGGGACAAATGGGGGCTTTACGTATAGAAAAAACAAGGGAAGTATTGCGTAAGGTTGATATCGCCGTTATCGTTACGGACGGAACGATACCCCTTTCGGAAACGGATAAGGATATAATTACGCTTGTAAAAGAGCGAAAAATACCCTATTGTATTGTCAGAAACAAGGCGGACTTGATAGAATCGACAGACTGTCAGACAGATAATGAAATATACGTCAGTGCTGCGGAAGGAACGGGGGTAGATACTTTTAAACAGTACTTGGCTCGACTGATTAAAGTCGGCGACGGGGCGGTACCGATTATTTCCGACCTGATTCATGGCGGCGATATAGTTGTACTCGTCGTGCCCGTCGATACGGCCGCGCCGAAGGGCCGGCTCATATTGCCGCAGCAACAGACGATACGGGACATTCTTGATACGTCAGCCATAGCCGTCGTTACGGACGAACATAAACTGGCCGACACATTGGCTCTCCTCGGCAAGGAGCCGGCTTTTGTCGTTACGGACAGTCAAGTATTCAAAGAAGTCGCTTCCGTTGTTCCGCCACATATCAAACTGACGTCTTTTTCCGTTTTAATGGCACGACATAAAGGGATTTTGCCGTATCTTACGACAGGGTTACAGGCAGTGAATCGGCTTGCTGACGGAGATACGGTTCTTATTGCAGAAGGGTGTACTCATCATCGGCAGTGCGAGGATATCGGAACGGTAAAAATTCCGCGATGGCTCAAGGCTTTTACGCAAAAAGATATTTACATTGAAACGTCAAGCGGTACGACTTTCCCGCAAGATTTGAGCCCGTATACTCTGGTTATACATTGCGGCGGCTGCATGTTAAACGAGAAGGAGATGAAATATAGAACAAAGGAAGCGGGAATGCAACACACCCCGATTATTAATTACGGCATTTTAATAGCCTATATGAACGGAATTTTGGAAAGATCGGCCGAGGCCGTTCCTGAATTGGCTTTTTTGAAGGAGTAAAGAATGAAAAAATTAGGCTTAATCGGTGGTATAGGGCCTGAGTCTACGCTGCTGTATTATAAAAAACTGGTTTACGCAATTCACGATAAGGCGGATAAAGACTTTTTTCCGCCTCTTGTCATAGAAAGCCTCGACGTTTATCGGGTTTTGGCTTATTGTAAGGCGAAGGATTACACCGGACTTACGGAGTACGTATCAAAAGGTATCGCCGATTTGGCGGCGGCAGGAGCGCAGGTTGCGGCTTTGACCGGCAATACGCCGCATATCGTATTTAATGAATTGGTCAATCGCTCTCCCATACCCTTGGTCAGCAGTGTGGTCGTAACGGCACGGGCTGTAGCACAAGGCGGTTTTCACCGTCCTTTGCTTTTAGGGACGTTATTTACGATGAGAGAGGATTTTTTCAAAAAGGCATGCAGAGAAGCGGGTATTGAAGCGGTCGTTCCCGATTCGGACGAACAGCTAAGGGTACATGAGTTTATAGAAAGAGAATTGGAAGCGGGGATTGTAACCGAAACGGCACAAAAATATTTTTCCGAGCTTATTGAAAAAATGATTGACACTCGGAAAATTGACACGGTTATTTTGGGCTGCACGGAACTGCCGCTTCTTTTTGAAACCATGGTCTCGCCCGTACCCGTTGCGGATGTAACGGATATACATGTCGATGCTTTAGTGAAAGAAATGGAAGAATAAACACGGGAGGGCAAGTTATGTCGCGTATTTTACGCTTCATCTATATAATGGCTGCCCTTGTCGGGGCAGTTGAACGTATTCTTCTTTGGACGGCCCGCTTCGGCTTTCTGATTTATCCCTTATACGGGATCATATCTTGGTTTACGGCACCGCGTAAAAATCGACTGCAACGGCGTGCCGCCTTGATTGAGGCAATATTTTCCGTACTGACGGCCTGCACCCTTTCAGCCGTTATTCGGTGCATATGGCATAGGCCTAGACCCTTTGCACGAGGAAAGAGGGCGCTTATTTCTCATGGTCATAACGCTTCTTTTCCGAGTAACCATACTTTAAATGCTGTAACGGCAGCCGTATCCTTGCGCTTTAACGGGCAAGGGGGTGCAAAATGGCTCTTAGGTTGGGGCTTTTTGCAGGGAATGACTCGTGTTTTTGCGGGAGTACACTATATGAGCGATATTGCAGGAAGCGCCGTTTTGGCAGTATGCTGCGCCCTGTACGTTCATTCTTCGCACCGTTTACGAAAACTGTCTCGGCAACTGGCGTATATCTGTACGGAAGCGGAGGATATACTGAGAAGCAAATAGAAAAATTGAAGCATATGTGCCGATTACATGCCTTCGGTGCTGCCGTATTACATGTATACCCGGCGAGAGCCTTCATTACGGATGTTGCATATACGAAAAAACGATACTCAGTGCCTGTTGCGGCATGTACAGAGCTTCGGAAATTCCTCTTGAAGCCTTGATTTGAGGTGAAAATATGAGGTCCTTATTTTATTTATTCATTCCGATAGGGTTCATTCTCTTTGTTATGAGCATTAAATCCCTTGTCCGCTTTGCCAAGGCCGAAATGATTTATGAAATGCCCTATAGCAAGGAAGAAGGAGCTTTTAAGATCCTGCAAAGGGCCGATATGGATTATGGCTTAGCGGGAAAATGTTTAAGAAGACTCCTCTGGGAGAATTCGGATTTAAACTCGTTAAGCAAGATACGAGGCAAGTAATTCCTCTGTGCCAATCGATAGCAAGGACTACTATAAACGGACTTGATACTGCAAGGACGGAGTTATATTGTTTTCGCGCGGAAGCGGGAGATTATATTCTGGCGCTTACTGATGGAGCAAGTTTAAGAGACAAGCTGGTTGCATCCGCGGCTAATGTCATAAGCCGTCAGGATATTGATTACAGCCTGTTTTCTATTCAGGTCTATAAAAAGACATTTGCAGTCCTTACGGTTTTATGTATTTTAGGGATTATAGCGGGCCTTATAGGAATGGCGTCGGGAATTATTCTTTCTCTTGCTTTATAAAAGTGAAGTCTGAAGAGGGGCCGCCTTTCATAGGAATAAAAGGTCCTATAATAAATGTTGGTGTCGGCATCGAAAGATGCTGACTTCAACATTCTTTTTTTTGCAAAACAAAAGCATATGAGACTCGCATGCTTTACAATAAAATGTCCAGTCCTAAAGAAAGGATGCGAACTCATATGCTTACTATTAATTATATAGAATCTTTCTTTCATATAAAAGAGGAATATATTACCGGATGTTACCAAACCGATGAAGGGCTTATTTATGAAGTGCAGCTTCCGGTTACAACCCGTACTTGTCCGTATTGCGGACTTTAGAAAAGTGTTCAGGGCGTAGGGAAAGGATCATATTTTGGGCCTATATCGGCAGATGACCGGCCTTGGTTTAAAAGCCCGATTTACCCAAATTTAAGAACTTCCAACGGCTATACAGAAGGGTGCAAAAGGTAAAGCGTTAAAACGACTCAGTTATGGATTCCGACATTTTGAACGCTTTCGAGTACGTATCCTAATTATAAGTAAAAAGAATGGCACCGACCACTACCGTGATCGGTGCCGGGAAAGACTTGCAGGGTACCCACACCCCAACATTTGTAAAAGAGTCTTTTTATATTATTCAGCTGTATACGGCAACAGCGCGATTGCACGTGCACGTTTAATGGCAACTGTCAGCTTACGTTGATGTTTTGCGCAAACGCCGGATACACGACGGGGTAAAATTTTACCTCGTTCAGTTGTAAAACGACGAAGTTTTGCAGTATCTTTATAGTCGATTTCATCAATATGATCTACGCAGAAATTGCAAACTTTTCTTCTCGGCCTTCTTGAACGTTCTTTTCTCATTATATAATTCCTCCCTTTATTGGATTTGAAGGGATGTATTTGACTTTAAAACGGGATTTCTTCGTCCGATTCGCTGCCAAGGCCGTCAAAACCGGCACCGGTAGAAGTCGGTTTTGATACAGGTTCGTTCATGCCCTGTTGGGAATCGGAGCCCATGGGTTGGGCTACAAAATCGGCGACGACTTCCGTGCGATAACGTTTCTGGCCATCCGCACCTTCATAAGAACGTACGGAAATACGGCCTTCTACAAATACACGCCTGCCTTTGGCCAAATTGTTGCCAACGCTTTCTGCCAAATTACCCCAAGCGACACAAGGAATAAAATCAGTTAATTCACGTTGTTCCGTGCTTCCCGCAGGAATATATGTACGTGAGCAGGCTACAGTGAACATTGCCACGGCTTTACCGGTTTTTGTAAAACGGATTTCCGGGTCACGAGCTAAGTTACCCATTAATTGTACTGAATTCATATCCTTTGCGCCTCCGGTTATTCGCCGATCTTAACGATCAAGTGTTTTAAAATTTCTTCACGGATTTTAATGACACGGTCAATTTCAAAAATCGCATCCGGTTCGATTTCGAAGTTAATCAAGACATAATAACCGTCACTCTGTTTTTTGACGGGATATGCCAAGTGGCGTTTGCCCCAGAGATCAACTTTTTCAATCGTTGCGCCGTTTTTTGTAAGGAGATTGCTGATGAACTCGACGATCGGAGATACTTCAGCTTCTTCAAGCGGCTTTGCGATAAACATGACTTCGTACTTTTTCACGAAATCACCTCCTCTTCTGGACATATGGCCCTTCATGACAAAGGGCAAGAAAGATGTTTAACCTAATCAAGCTTTTATATTCTAGCATATACGGATTGTAAATACAAGGGCTAAAAAGGCCTCCCTCCGGGAAGCCTTGTAGTGGTTTTATCGTTTATTGCTGTAACGCCAGATCTTCATGTTTTCTGCTTCGTTAATGAGTTCTTCGCGGAAATCGGGATGTGCCAGGCCGATTAATTTTTCGGCTCGCTCCCATGTAGAGGCGCCCATGAGGTTTTCGATACCGTATTCCGTCGCTACATAGTGTACTTGAGAACGGGGATCTGTGACGATTGTGCCGAGAGCCAAGGTGGGCCGAACGCGAGAGTTGATCTTACCGGTTTTATCCGTAAAGGTTGAACGGAAGGCAATGATACTTTTACCGCCGCGCGAACGGTACGCCCCGTCGGCAAAGTCAAGCTGGCCGCCGCTGCCGCTGATGTGTTTCGTGCCGGATGATTCGGACGACACTTGTCCGAACAGATCGATTTCGATACAGTTATTGATGGAAATGAAGTTGTCGAGCTGAGCAATGATGCAGGGGTCGTTGACATAAGATACAGGGTAGGCGGCCAGTCCCGGATTATCGTCGATCCAGTCGTATAACTCTTGAGAGCCGCAAGCGAAGGACCAAACGCCCTTATCTCTGTCGAGTTCTTTGTATTTGTTAGTCAATTGCCCGTTTTTATACATCATGTAGAACGCGTCGACGAGCATTTCCGTATGCATGGATAAATCTTTTAAATCCGATGCCGCAATCATTGAACCGACCGCATTGGGCAGTCCGCCGACACCGAGTTGTAAGGTTGCTCCGTTCGGGATTTCAGACAGGATGAGAGAAGCAATTTTTTTGTCAATATCATTCCCCTCAACAAAGGGAATGATCGTCATCGGAATATTACCCGCTTCGACGACAGAGTCAATGTCGGAAATATGAATACATTCACCGCGACCGCCGAGAGCACGAGGCATCGCTTCATTGACTTCAACAATGACCTTTTTCGCTTTTTTTGTAATTTGTTCCGAGGCCGATACAGTTGTACCGAAGCTGAAGAACCCGTGTTTGTTCATGGGACTGACTGTAATCATGGCCACATCAACATCAAGAATATCACGGTACATAGACGGTTTATTGCGATACATCATGGGAATGAAGTTATTCAATCCTTTGGAACAGAGTTTGCGATCGTAGCCGCTCATGTGCCAGTTCATCATGGTAAAAGTATCACGATTCGGATCTGCTTCGACGATCTGACGCGGCGCCAAGGAGAAGGCCGTACGTACTTTGATATCTTTTAATTCATCTTTCCGTGCCGCCAAGGCCTTATCCAGGACAATCGGTTGGGATGAAGCCATACCGTAATCCACCCAATCGTGATCCTTGACGAGTTTGACAGCTTCTTCAGGAGTCGTCAGTTTCTGTTTGTACAAATCTGTCCACTGGGACATTATAAATCACCTGACCTTTCAATGGTATTGCGTGTAATAAATTAATCGTTGTACATGTAAGTTCATTATAGACGCTTTAAGGAATAAAACAAAATATAAATTATGAATTTCACATACTACATGAGAAAAGAATATGAATACTTTGAATGATATGATTCCAGCGAAAATATGAAGTGACTATTAGATATAAAATAGAAGAAGCAATTAAAAAATAGTGAAAGATGGAAAAAAACGCATTTAAACAATGGGCGATATGCATGTTTTGTCCGGGCAAGATAACGGTACAGTTGCGGCTGGTTCTTAAATTCACGCTAAAAAAGAACCGCCCGTGAGGGCGGCCCTGCACATAAGTTTATTCACTTTTCTCAGCAGCTTTTTTAGCAATAATGGTCTCGGTTACTTTCTGAGGCGCTTCCTCATAGGCGAAGAAGTCCATATTGAATGTACCCTTGCCTTGTGTCATTGAACGAAGTACCGTTACATATCCTGTCATTTCGGCAAGGGGGACCTGTGCTTTTACGACTATGATACCGCTACGGTTACGATGATGTTCCATACCGAGGATACGGCCGCGGCGACCGCTGAAGTCACCCATGACATCCCCCATGAACTCTTCAGGAATAACGACATCTACGTTATAAATCGGTTCGAGAATAACCGGTCTGGCTTCGGGGACACCCTTCTTTAAAGCAAGCGATGCTGCCGTTTTGAAAGCCATTTCAGAAGAATCGACAGGATGATAGGAGCCGTCTTTTAAGGTAACTTTTACATTGATCATCGGATAGCCGGCGAGCAGTCCTTTCTCCAGAGTCTCACGGACTCCTTTTTCTACGGCCGGGATATATTGACGCGGTACGGCACCGCCGAAAATGGCATCGACGAATTCAAACGGCTCGCCGGTTAAAAGCGGTTCGATTTCCAGGAAGACATGACCGAATTGACCATGGCCGCCGCTCTGCTTTTTATGTTTGCCTTCGGCTGTTACGGTGCCGCGAATTGTTTCTCTGTACGGAATGTACATTTCGCTCTGAACGGCCTTAATTCCATATTTACGTTCCATCTTCGTAAGAATATGGTCGAGGTGCACGTCACCCATGCAATGGAGAATGATCTGATGGCCTTCCGGATCTTTTTCGATGCGACATGTCGGATCTTCTTCACTGATACGCAGGAGAGCGTTTGTTAATTTTTCTTCTTCACCCTTCTTTGCGGGTACGAGGGCGACTGTATGAAGCGGATTGGGGAAACGAATAGCCTCGTAGACGACAGGAAACTCAGGGGTTGCAAAAGTGTCACCCGTCTTGGCGGTATTTAATTTGGGCAAAACGACAATATCACCGGCTGTCGCTTTTTCTACGGGAACCTGTTCTTTGCCGACGAGAGTAAAGATTTTACCGAGTTTTTCTTCTTTGTTTTGTGTCACATTAAGAATTTTATCCCCTTCTTTCAGTTCGCCGGAGAAGATGCGGATATAACTCAATTTGCCGGAGAACGGATCGATAAGAGTTTTAAAGACGAAGCCTGTGAAGGGTTTGTTCGGATAAACCATGACGGGGTCTCCCGACTTTGTGTCCGTACCCATCATGACTTTCTGTGAAGCATCAGGCATATAGCGGACGAGCCGGTTTAGGAGCTCTGTTGTACCGATATGCCGGGTAGCGCTGCCGCACATGACGGGGCATACACGGCCGGTGAGCATACCTTGGTGTAGACCGAACCGGAGTTCTTCCAAGGTCAGTTCATCACCGTTCAAATATTTTTCCAGCAGTTCGTCATCCCCTTCGGCCGCCGCTTCCATGCACATTTCGCGTACTTCACGGGCTTTGGACATATACTGAGGCGGCACTTTGATTTCTTCGATATTCCCGCTTGTCCATTCCCAAGCGATCATCTTGCAAACGTCGATGATGCCGCGGAAATCCGCCCCTTCACCGATTGGGATCTGCAAGGGCATAATGGATTTGCCGAAGACTGCGCGCATTTTTTCAAGTGAGCCGAAGAAGTCGGCATGTTCCGTATCCATTTTATTGACGTAAATCATACGCGGCAGCTGGAGTTCCACACCATAATCCCAAGCACGTTCCGTATCCATTTCAATGCCGGCTTCGGCCGATACGACAAGAAGAATACCGTCGCATGCACGTAAGGCGGCACGTACTTCCCCGCAGAATTCAGAGTAGCCCGGCGTATCAAGAAAGTTTAATTTAAAGCCGTCCCATTCACAAGGCGCAATACCTAATTGAATGGTAACGTTACGTTTAATTTCTTCCGGTTCGAAATCCATGATGTGCTTATTGTCTTTGCCTACGCCGACTGCGGTCACGGCGCCGCTGGCAAGGAGTAATGATTCTACGACAGCCGTTTTACCGGCGCCGTCATGAGAAAGTACAGCTATGTTGCGGATTTTATCGCTTGCATATTCTTTCATACATCAATCGCCTCCTAAGAATCACGTTACTTATATCATTCTATATAGGAACAAAAAATCCTTTTTTATCCGTACAAATTTATTATAAATTTTATATCGATTTGGAACAACAGCTAAAGTTTCAGTTCTGATTATGCATAGATAAACTTACCAAGATGAGGGCGGTCATACATTGTATGCCTACGGATAAACAGTTTTCATCGGCCGCAAACTTGTCACTGTGCAAAGGATAAACGGTGTCTCCGGGAGCTGTCGCGCCAAGCCAGAGGAAAGCCCCGGCGTATTTTTGCAGATACCCCGAAAAGTCTTCCGCCGTCATGGCCGGTTCCGGCGGTTCGACAAGAGCTGCCTGACCGAGTTGTCCAATGACAGCCTGTGCAGCTAATGACGCTTCTTGCGGCGTGTTGACGACAGCCGCGTAACCCCGTTCGTATACAAGAGTGCTCGTCGTGCCGTACATGAGATCGAGACCGGCCAGGATATCGGCTATATGCTTTTCTATGGTATCCTGCGTTTCTTTATTATAAGTCCGGCATGTTCCTTCAAGGACCACTTCGTCGGCGATAATATTATAGCGTGTGCCGCCGCAAATTTTGCCGAATGTGAGAACGGCGGGGCAAAGGGGATCAATTTGCCTGCTGATACTGTCTTGAACGGCTGTAATGAATTGCGCCGCCGCAACGAGTGCGTCTATGCCTTTGTGGGGCATAGCCGCATGAGCGGATTGGCCTTTTATTATGATGACAACATGATCGGAAGCCGCCATGACAGGTCCCGTTCTTACCCCGACCGTACCGGTCGGCAAGGCGGGCCAAACATGGAGCCCGTAGACGGCGGCTACGCCGTCAAGGAGGCCCGCTGCGACAATTGCTTTGGCCCCGCCTGTAGGAGCGTTTTCTTCTGCCGGCTGACAAATAAAAAGTATGTTGCCCCGTATAGCAGGTTTCATATCGGCCAAAACGGAAGCCGTACCGATAAGGATGGCCATGTGAGCATCATGGCCGCAGGCGTGCATCTTACCCTCTGTTTCCGAAGCAAAAGAGAGTCCCGTATCTTCTTGGACGGCCAGAGCATCCATATCCGTTCGCAGGGCAACGGTAGGCCCCGGGTGATTGCCCTTAAGGAGTGCCGACACCCCATAGCCGCCTGCGATATTTTCGCGTACATCAAAACCGAGAGCTTTTAATTCACCCGCTAACAAGGCTGCTGTATCCTGTTCTTCGTTGGATAATTCGGGATGCTTATGAATAGTACGGCGTAAATTGATAATATGAGGTAAATATTTTTCTGTCAGATTCGTAATGATTTCCTGTTGCGTCATCTTTAGTTGCCGTCCCTTCCTCTTTTAATGAAATGTATTATAATAAAATAGCCCGTAGACAAAACCGGCATATCGGGATAAAATAATATGCGATAAATATGATTAATTATACCATAAAGGAGGAAGGTAATGAAGGCCTTTGATAAAGAAAATAATGTATGGTCCCGCTTTAGTGAGAAAGAACGTGTCAAGATGGAGGAATATTGCAAGAATTACCGATTCTTTCTGGATACGGCACGAACAGAACGATTGGCGGTAAAAGAAATTTTAAGTCAGGCTGAACGTGCGGGCTTCCGGTCCATTGATTCGTATACGAAACTTGCTGCAGGCGATAAAGTCTATTGGAATCAAAAAAATAAAGCTGTAGTTCTTGCGGTAATAGGCAAAGAACCGCTGGAGGCGGGCGCTAAAATCGTCGGTTCTCATATTGATTGTCCGCGCCTTGATTTAAAGGCCGCTCCTGTTTTTGAAAAAGATAAACTTGTTTACTTCAAAACCCATTACTACGGGGGAATCCTTAAATATCAGTGGGTCTGCCAGCCTCTCAGTCTGATCGGTGTCGTCTGCATGTCAAACGGCCGGAAAGTGGACGTATCTATCGGTGACGGGCCGGATGATCCGGTCTTTTATATTAATGACCTCTTACCGCACCTGGGCAAGGATCAGGCGGCAAAGAAACTGAACGACGCGATTGAGGGCGAAATGCTCATGCCTATTATCGGTACGCACGGCGAAGAAGAAAAGACGAAGCCTGCCGTTTTAAAACTTTTTAAAGATAAATACGGTATCGAAGAAGAAGACTTCGCCAGTGCCGAATTGGAAATTATACCGGCTCAAAAGAGTCGGGACGTCGGTCTTGACCGTTCCATGATCATGGCTCACGGTCATGATGACCGTGTTTGCTCATATGCTAATCTTGCAGGTATTCTTGATGCGAAAGCCGGCGCTAAGACACAGATCGCCCTTTTTGCAGATAAGGAAGAAATCGGTTCTGTCGGTAATACCGGTGTCCAGTCATCGTATTTTCTCGATTTTATGGCGGAGCTGCTTGCACTTCAAGGGAAAACGGAGGAATTGTATTTGCGGCGCATGCTGCGGCATAGTCGGGTGCTCTCGGCCGACGTCAACGCGGCCCTTGATCCGATTTTTGCAAGTGCTTATGAAGAAAGTAATGCCGCCAGATTCGGTTACGGCATTTGTTTGAGTAAGTATACCGGCGCCCGCGGTAAGTCGGGCAGCAACGATGCCAATGCTGAATTTCTGGCGGAAGTACGTCGTATTTTTAATGAAAATAATGTGCCTTGGCAAACGGGCGAGCTCGGTAAGGTTGACCAGGGCGGCGGCGGTACTATCGCTTATATTATGGCCGATTGGGGCTGTGAAGTTGTTGACTGCGGTGTAGCCATGCTGAGCATGCATGCGCCGCTTGAGCTCGTCTCCAAGGCTGATGCATACTGTGCGTATTTGGCGTATAAAGCCTTCTTTGAAAGTAAATAGGACAAACAAAATACTTGACGCGTAATAAAGCTGCCTCCTCAATCGTATGAAGTGCAGCTTTATTATAGTGGGATATAGTGACCGAGTACGGTAACCGCTCAGCAGCTATGCGCAACATGTTGCTGCAATTATCCGGAAAGGCGGGAATATCCGCTCTGTCAATCTTGCCGGCAGAAAGGCATTGAAAGGGTATACCTGTATTTGAAGCATGTTACGTAAGGGAATTTGTTTAGAATAAAAAATTTACTCGGTAGATCTTGTCTAACTGTTGCCCGCCTTTTGGGGCGTCGCGTATAAGAGGCGTGAAGAATTCTCTTATCGCTTATTGGATTTTCGCCAAATGCGTTGCTTTTCCGCTGCCTTAATAAGGCCTTCGCGGAAATCGGGATGGGCCAGAGAGATAATCTTTTCCGCCCGTTGCCAGGTTGTCAGGCCGACGAGATTGGCAATGCCGTATTCCGTCACCATATACGGCGCTTGTGTGCGCGGTGTCGTAATAATATCGCCTTGCGTAAAGCAGGGGAAGATATTGGAATGACATATTCCTTTTTTATCGACATACATCGACGGCATGGCGAGAAAGGCTTTGCCGTGTTCAGCCATATAGGCACCCGTTACGAAGTCAAGCTGTCCGCCTGTACCGCTGATTTGTCGGGTGCCTGACGATTCGGAACAAACCTGGCCGTACAGATCCATGGAGAGGCAACTGTTAATGGAGATAAAATCGTCGAGACGTGCCATGACATTCGGGCTGTTTACGTATGACATGGGTGCTGAGAGAATATCCTCGTTGCGGTCGAGAAAGTCGTAAAGTGCCGGCGAACCCATGCAGATGGAGAAAACTCCCTTGCCGCGATGCAGGGGTTTCTTTTTGTTCGTAATTTTGCCCGCTTCGTAAAGGGTTAAATAGCCGTCACTCATCAGTTCCGTGTGCATGCCCAGGTCTTTCAGATCCGAGTCGGCGATAAGCGAACCGAGCGCATTCGGCATACCGCCGATACCGAGCTGTAAGGTCATGCCGTCATGAAGGTACGGGAAAATGTATTCGGCAATTTTCCTGTCGATTTCGCTGGGCCGCCGATTCGGCATAGTCGGTAAAGGAGCATCCGTTTCGACAATACCGTCAACATCGCGGACATGGATATGGTCGTTGGCTAATCCTGAAATGACGGGCATTTTTTTATTCGGTAAGACAATAACTTTATCGGCCGCGTCAATTATTTCCTGCTGACAACAGTTGGTCAGCCCGAAACTGAAGTTGCCGTGCTTATCCATAGAGGAGACGGTAATGACGGCAATTGTTACCCTTGCAAACCCGCGGGAATAATAAGAACCGCAATCGCGGAAAAGCATCGGTTCATGATAGGCGAAGCCTTGATCAAGATATTTTCTGTCAAGGCCGGAACAGTGCCAAAGATTATACGTAAAGGCTTTCTGTTCCGGATCTTCTTCGACGATGGAAACGGGTTGTGCTGAAATGGCATTACGTACATTGACTCCCGCCAACTCATCTTTACGAGCGGCCAGGGCGCGGTCAAAATCTGTCGGGAAGGAACAGCACTGGCTGTAATCCACCCAATCGTCGGACTGTACGAGTTCCGCCGCAGCCGCTGCGGTCAGGATTTTTTTTTGGTATTCAGCGTAAATATCCATGAAATCACCTTCCATAAATAGTTCGTAAGTCTCTTGTTGCGGGACGATAAAGGCTTCATCGATTTTTATTTATACCGATCCATCAATTTCGCGAAAACGGGGAGCGAGCGTCTGATCATATCGGGACTTACGCAGTAAGAAATCCTGACATACCCGGGACAACCGAAGCTGTCGGCAGGGACGATAAGCAGGTTTAAGGCTCTGGCTTTTTTTGAAAACGCATTGGCATCGTCTTCGGGGGATTTGACGAAGAGATAGAAAGCGCCGCTCGGATAAACGCATTCATAGCCCAAAGCGGTTAAGCCGTTGTAAATAAGTTTACGGTTATCGTCATACAAGGAAATATCCGCTGTTTTTCCCAGACATTTCAAAACGACATCCTGGAAAAGGTGAGGCGCACAGACAAAGCCCATAACGCGTCCGGCGCCGCATATGGCCGTGTACACTGTGGCACTGTCCGTAACGCAGGGCGGTACGAGAATATAACCGATGCGTTCACCCGGCAGAGAAAGCGATTTGCTGTACGAATAGCAGATAATCGTATTTTCGTAATACTTCGGCACATAGAGAATCGGCAAGCCGTCATAAACGATTTCTCTATACGGTTCGTCTGCAATGAGGTATATAGGATGGCCGATTTCAGCGGATTTTATCTTTAAGAGCGCTGCCAGTTTACGGTATGTATCTTCCGAGTAGACGGTACCGGACGGATTATTCGGTGAATTGATAATGAGGATACGTGTATTTGCGGTAATTGCTTTTTCCAGACTTTCAAAAGGGATTTGGAAATATTTCCGATCAGGCGGGACTTCTACTTTTCTTGCCCCCGTATTTTGAATAAATGACGTATATTCGGGAAAATACGGAGCGATAACGATGACTTCATCGTTCCCCGACTCGACAAGAGCTTTGAGCGTTATGGCTAAAGAGGCTGCGGCACCGCAGGTCATATAAAAGTTTTCCGCCGCCACCCCGGCATCATATGTATTGTTCATGTATTCAGCCAGTCCTTTGCGGACTGTCGGATCTCCGGCCGCCGCTGTATAGCCGTGAACGGCGACAGCTTCGCGAGTCTCCATAATTTCCGTTACCGCCTCTTTTATGCAGGGCGGTGCGGGAACAGTGGGATTACCGATACTGAAATCGAACACGTTCTCCGCTCCTATTTTTGCAGCCTGTTCCTGGCCGTACATGAAAAGATCTCGAATAACGGAAGCTTGGGCTCCCCATTCATACATTTCCTTTGAAGCCAACGAAATCACTCCTTTAGAAGATCAATAATATGCAGATGACGTTGATAAATGAATGACGAAAACGGAAAGGTGCGAGGTTTATGTTGCAGCCCCGAACTCTATACGGCCGCCATGCCGACCTCGAATGCTTTCAGATTGATTTCGGCGAATTGCGGTTTGACCGTTCGCACAATGATTTCTTTCCAGTCAATATCCGTAAGGTCAAGGGCTTTGACAAGTGCGCCCAGGAGAACGATGTTGGCGCTTTTCGGATTGCCCAGTTGAGTGGCGATTTGTGTCGCGTTAAGCGGCAAAACGGCAGCTTTCTTTTTTAATTCTTCCATGATCGTTTGCGGATATTTTTTCTTGCCCGACAAGACGGGCATGGGGGGGATTTGTAAGGTATTGACGACTATTTTTCCTCCCGGTTTCAGCTGTTTTAAATAACGGGCCGCTTCCATTTCTTCGAACGAGACGAGAAGATCGGCCGAACCGTTACCGATAATCGGTGAATACACTTTTTTGCCGTAGCGCACCTGTGTGCTTACGGAACCGCCGCGTTGGCTCATACCGTGTACTTCCGACATTTTAACATCGTAACCGCTTTCAATCAAACCGACAGTGAGGATTTTACTTGCAAGGATAGTTCCCTGTCCGCCGACGCCGACGAATAATACGCTTTTAACGTCATTCATATTAACGCGCCTCCTTTCTGGAAATCGCCTTTACAGGACAGACCTGCGCACATACGCTGCAACCTGCGCAGTCGACGGAAATTGTCGATTTTTTCGTTTCGTCATTAAAGCGCAGGGCAGGACAGCCGGTGGAAAGACATTTTTTACAGCCGATACATTTTCCAGAATCAACGGTGAAGGGGATCGTATTCAGGTCAAATTGTTCAAGATCTTCTTTAGTGAACTTTTTCAAAACACAAGGCCACTTGGCAATGATAACCGACGGATTGTCCGTAATGGAATAGGCCCAGTCAAGAGCTGCATTCATTGCCTGTAAATCAAGGGGATTGACAGTACGGACATGTTTCAGTCCGAGGGCGCGGACAACCTGTTCAATATCAATGAATGTGGTCGTATCACCTTTGATGGTATAGCCTGTGCCGGGGTTTTCCTGATGACCCGTCATGCCGGTAATGCGATTATCGAGGATGACATTAATTGTCGCCGAGCCGTTATATGCGACTTCGATCAGAGAGTTGATGCCCGTATGGAAAAAAGTTGAGTCGCCCATGATGCTGACAATTCGCTTATTTTGACTGCTCTTTTTAAAAGCGTGAAACATTCCGTGTCCGACAGAGAAGGCGCTGCCCATACATACGGCGAGATCGATGGCATTTAACGGTTCCGCACCGCCCAAAGCATAGCAGCCGATGTCGCCGATCATAACCGTATCCTTGCGCTTTCCCAATGTATAGAAGAAGCCGCGGTGGGGACAGCCGGCGCAAAACGTGGGCGGACGGGGCACAAGGAGGTCTTCCGGTATATCCGTATATGCGTTTTCTTTGTCTGAAAGGGCTTTAGCAATAATGTTCGGATTGAGTTCATCGATTTTGGGAATTCTGTCTTTGCCGTGACAGTCTATGCCGGCACTCCTGATGATTTCTTCCATGTACGGATCCAGCTCTTCAATAACGTACATTTCACTGACGGCAGCACGGAATTCACGGATTTTTTCGATCGGCATCGGATAGGAAAGGCCTACTTTAAAATACGAAGCGGTGTTGCCGAATACTTCTTTAGCATACATATAAGCCGCGCCTGCCGCGACAATACCGATTTCGGCATCATTTATTTCTGCGTAGTTCCAGGGACAGTTATTGGAGTAAGCTTTTAACTTTTCTTCCCGTTCCTCAACGACATAACGCCGTACTTTCGACACGGCGGGAATGGCGTCATTCCGCTCGGGGTGTTTTTCGTAAAGAACAGGCGGTATCTCCTGACGGCCGCCTTCTTCGACCAGACTCTTGGAGTGACAGACGCGGGTCGTCATACGAATCATGACGGGAACTTCAAATTCATTGCTGATGCGGTATGCGTCTTTTGTCATATCGAGACATTCTTGCGAATCGGACGGCTCGATCATTGCGATTTTTGCGAATTTGGCATAATTGCGATTATCCTGTTCATTCTGTGAAGAATGCATGCCCGGATCGTCGGCGGAAACAAAAACGAAACCGCCGTTTACGGCGAGATAAGCAAAGGTGAATAACGGGTCCGACGCAACGTTTACCCCGACCATCTTCATTGCGGCAAAAGAACGCACCCCGGCCATAGAGGCGCCGATAGCCGCTTCCATAGCCGCTTTTTCATTCGGTGCCCATTCGGAATAAATTTCATCATACTGTGATACGTTTTCGAGTATTTCCGTACTCGGCGTGCCGGGGTAGGCGGAAGCAAAGGATACACCCGCTTCATAAAGGCCTCTGGCGACAGCTTCGTCGCCGGTCATCAATTTTTTCATGGCATGTCCTCCTTTTTATACTGCACAGTACTGTTATACGTCCGCATAAGATGAGAAAAATCTTTTTATTTGTATAAGAATATTATACCAATTTTATAAAACAGGTACTAAGAGTATTTGAGATAATCGGTACACCTGAATGAGTAATACGGATATAAAAAGAGTGGACATGTATTTACATTTTGCTACGAGAAAAGGCAGAAAGGGAGTGACTATGGGGAAGATATTTTTTTGAGGCCCGATGAACTGACAAAAAGAAGTTGAAAAATCCTTTGGATGTATGGCCCGGACTGCGGCGTATGATGGTACAGGCGGTCCCGGCGGATTTGTCGGAGCTGTCGCCCGTATATCGATACTTGTCTAGGTTGCTGCCGTATTGGTATAAAAAGTCTTCCGAAAGCGGGACATCTATTGTTCCGCTTTCGGAAGACTGATCGTAGCCGATGATTTGTCTTGGTTAAAGAATGATATTCTGTTGATTTCCGGCAAGAAACGTATGGATATTATCAAATACAATGGCCGCCCGTTTACGCATCGATTCGCGTGTAGCAAAGGCTACGTGCGGTGTAACAATCGTATTTTTGGCATGGAGCAGGGGATGAGCCGTATTAAGGGGCGGCTCCGTTTCAAAGACATCAATGCCGGCACCGGCAATTTTGCCGCTGTTTAAAGCGTCGGCCAACGCCCGGGAATCGACAACCGGCCCGCGCGCTTCGTTTATGAGATAGGCTGTCGGTTTCATGTATGCCAGGGTTTTTGCATTGATGATATTGCGAGACTGATCGGTAACGGGGCAGTGGAGAGAGACAATATCGGCCTGCTCCATAAGCTCTTTTATGGGCAGGTAGGTGATAAGATCGGTATCGTCCTTTTTTGAGAAACCGTTATAAGCAATAATCTTTGCACCGAAGGCATGAGCCAGTTCGGCTACGCGGCTGCCAATCGCGCCGGTACCGAAGAGGGCCACTGTCTTGCCTTCCAGCTCGGAGCCGACGAGGCCGGATTTTGTACCGCCGTTACGGCACGCATCTTCCACCGCCCTGACGTTGCGTAAAAGATTGAGCATCATAGCGATAGTAAGCTCCGCAACGGCGACAGTAGAGTAACCGGAAGCGTTGCTGACTTTAATGCCTTTGCCTTTGGCCGCTTCGAGGTCAACGTGGTCAACGCCCGTAAAAGCGACGTCAATGTATTTTAAGTCGGGGCAGGCCTTGATGACTTCTCCTTTCAGGGGCATATTGGCAATAATGATGATATCTGAGTCTTTTGCTTCTTCAATCTGCCTGGCCGTGTCCTCCGTTCGTTCGTATGCAGTGAACCGGTGTCCTTCTTTTTCTAATGCTTCTGCATAAGATTGGAGTATTTCGTCTGAAATTCCTAAGGATTCAAGTAACACGATTTTCATGGCAAAGTGCCTCCTTTAACAAAATAGATAAAATATGAAATTAATGTCAGAACCGTTTTAATACAAGTCCGCTCCGATCGAGCAAATCTTCCATTGAGACGGCTCCCGTTTTCTCGGCAGCCGCCTTGACGATGAGGGCACATGCACGAGCGTCATCCAAGGCTTGATGATGTCGGAACGTATAGCCTAAATAATTTACGACCGTATCAAGCTTATGGTTGCGAAGATGCGGCCAGATTTTGCGGGATAACTCGACCGAACAAACATAGGACGCATTGATACCGTCAAGGTTATATGTCTTAATCAGACTGCGCAGGACGCGCGTGTCGAAGACTGCATAATGGGCGACGAGGATACGTCCGTCCAGGCGTTTTTTTATAGCCGGCCAGAGAACATTGAATTTTTCTTTATGTGCGACCATTTCCGGTGTAATCCCGTGGATGCGGATATTTTCTGCCGCAAAGGTTGGAAAGGGCGGTTTGATGAGCGTATACCTTTCGTGAATCTCTGTACCGGATACACTCACCGCTGCAAGGGAGCAGGCGCTGTTGGCATATGTATTTGCCGTTTCGAAATCTATGGCTGTAAATTGGAGCATAACATAATCCTTTCCGGCTTTATATGCTAAAAACTTCAGGATATACTATGGGGCTAAGATGAAACGGACACGACGTATCCGTATTGATTTACAGGAATATACATATGAATTGGCGCGGCTAGAGAATAAAAAATATCAATTTTCACGTACGGCCGGATCGCACTCCGTTATATATCGGCGCCGCAACAGGTACCGTTAAGAAATATCGAAGTGTTTTTACGACGAGAAGGCGGATTTATCAGAAGGGCCTTCGCCTGTTTTGGCTTTTATCTCTGCGGCACGGGTACCGGGTTTTTTCGGCAGTGACGCCTGACTTCACGATGGGGATCCTGTGTACCCTTCAAAACGATGATCACATTAAATACGTATTTAGCTGTAATGGAGGCGGAATACCTTGAACAGGCCGTTTTCCATGAACCGTGCCATTTTTTGAAAACCAATCATTCGGTGCGTTGCTGTGGCCGGATGATAAAAATCATGCCTGTTTGGCGGTTATACCGAGAGAAGTTATGCTTCTACCCGCCTGCTGTATTTAAGGGGCCAGTCTGCACAGCAGCGCGGCACTGCCTTGCCAGAAGGTCAGAATATGAACTTTTCTGTCCGGGCTGTGATCGGCGCGCACGGAAATAGTACCCGTTGCCCCGTTATAATTGCTGATCTTAGTCAGAGCGGCGGCAATATCCGCACTGTTGAGGGACGCGGATTCTTCCGCGGCTGCCGCAACAAGCATGGCCGCATCAAAGGAAAGGGCCGCATATTTGTCGGGAATCGTGCCGTATTTTTCGTAATATCGTTCAGCAAAAGTTTCACCGGGGGCATAGGTGGCGTCATTGATATATTGGTCCGTAAAAAACAGATTGTTCAAGTATGGTAGAGGCAGGAGATCAGCCATGTCATCTTCCGACCAAAGGGATGAACCGAGAACGGGGACGCTCAGCGTGCCGTTTCGTACGGCGCTGACGTAGGCTGCCGCAGTATCGGTAGGCAGGGGCAGATACACCGAATCGTACGGTGCCGATTGTAAGTGGAAAACGATGTTTTCCGGCGTTACCGTTGCCGTATCGGCAATAGGAGCATCTTGATTCATAAAGGCGGCATACGCTTCAGCCGCTTCAGCCGATGCGGCATTTTTATTGTCGCATATAATGAGACTTTTCGATTTATGCAGGACAGTTGCGGCAAAGTTTGCCATAGCAGCTCCTTCACGTTCGGGCGGCAGTGCCATTTGGAATACATGATTGTACGGTTTTCCCGTTTCTGCGCTGTAGGACCAGGCCCGGTTTGTTGCGATTGGGCTGATAAGAGCTATATTTTGGCTTTCGGCGACAGGGACGGAAGCGTCTATCAGGTCTTCGCGCAACGGCCCGATAACGGCGGCAACGTGTCGCAGATGTAAATCTTCCATCGCCGTTGCCGCCCCTGTGGCCGTACCTTTATTATTCATACTGATTAATTGCACGGGTTTACCGAGAACGCCGCCTTTTTCATTCAGCATATCCGCCGCCATTTCAACACCCTGTTCCGCATGTAAAGCCGCCATGGTACCGTCATCCGTGCCATTCAGGCTGATGCCGAGACGTGCGGAGCTATGGGTATGCCTGTAGTGAAGGCCGCCGCCAATCGCGGCGATGACCATAAAAAGCAGAGAAAGAAACACTGTTTTTTTATTCTTTTGCATGAAAGCTCCTTGTAGCGGAAGTGAACGGCAACCCTTTTAGATAGGTATAGGACCGTCGAGGCCCCGATAGATTTTGGCACCGCCGGCAGTCGTATATGTATCCAATACCGACATGTCGGTATCGTTGTAACGACGGTCTGCGGGAATACGTTTATACGGGAGCTTTTCTAAGAGCCGTTTGACGGCCGGACGGAGTACATCATCGGGATTGTTCAGAGTGATTGCTTCTTCACGGCCTCTGCCGTTCACTCCGTACGTTTCGACAGTACCGGTCTCGCGATTGTACACATAGAGGCTTAAACGGTAATCGTATTCTGTATATATGTCGTCTTCATAGGTGAGGATGTTGTGATATTGACGCCAGTACCAATGATTTACAAAGGGGATGATGACAAGATCCGCCCCGTACTTGGCGGCGAGTTCTTCAAAGCGAGCGACAGTAATATCTTTTGAGGAAATTGTTTCTCCGGCATCAATGCGGTTCCAATAAGGAATGCGGAAGGGTTCGCGAATACTCTTGCTCAAGTATGTTGCCGCATAATTGTCTTGTGTCGTGTCGAGGATTACGACAGTACGGCTGTTATCAAAAGTGACCGTGCCGTCGGCCGCAAAGACCGGGAAAAAGAATGCCTGTAACGCGATGAAAAAAAGTATAAATTTTTTCATAGTCCGTCCTTTCTTTATACGTGCCGTAATCAGTTAAAAGTTACCCGTGTTATTACGCAGAGGAAGCGTATCATTCAGACGTTGTATGTAAGGTTTTACAGACGTCAGCATTTTTGCTTTATCTTCAGGTAAGGTACCTGCAAGAGCAAAGAGATTGGAAACATGATTACTGCGGAAAATACAAGGATCAGTAACAGTAATATTTTTTAAAATAAGGTACAATTCCTCTAAGAAACCGCGTGCCGTTAAAGGCACAAAACCGCCGTTATCAACATCCTTTTTTAACGGCGCGTCATCGGGGATCATCAGGGTTAAAGCGCTGAGCATTGTCGGATTGACGGCTGAAATGACATCTGCCGTTTCCTCGACGTGTTCTTTGGAAAGGCCCTGTCCGCCCAAACCGAGGAGAATCATGGCGGAAAGCTTCATGCCCGCGGTTAACGCCTTACGACAGGCGCGAACGGTTTGTTCTTTTGTTTCGCCTTTTTCGACATAACGGAGCACTTTGTCGCTGCCGCTTTCGATGCCGACATAGACTATTTTTAAACCGGCCTCCTTGAGGGCTTTGAGTTCTTCCGGCGTTTTTCTGTCCAAGTCGGCAACTGTTGCGTATGCGCCTACGCGGGTGAGGGCGGGGAAGGCGGCGTAACATGATTTAAGAATATGCAGAAGCGATTGGACCGGCAAGACCAGCGCATCGCCGTCCGCTAAAAAAACACGGCGCGTATAGGGCATGGCCGCCGCGGCGCGTTCGATGATCCCGTCGATTTCAGCAAGCGGGCGAATACGGAATTTAGAACCTTTATACATGGTGCAAAAACGGCATGTATTATGGGAGCAGCCGATTGTCACGCGGAGAATAAAGCTGCGGGCTTCGCTGGGAGGTCTGAAAACAAGACCTTCCGCATCATCGATTATCATACTATCACCTTTCGGATTATATTAGTGTAAACGTACATGTCTATTATATACAGTGCCGCTTAAAAATGATAGTATGTCCTCTCTTTACCGCAGTTGTTAAAAGAGGCCTGCTGCTGTGGTGACCTTCAATCGTTAGTGTTTGATCTAACTTGGGAGGCGCCTCATGCAAAAGGTCTCTTTCGGTTTGTTTATCGTACTTTATTGCAGGACCGGTCATTTCTTGCATAGGCATGGGTATCGTGTCTTTTCCTGTCGCGCCGGCAGCTTCGGGTTTCAAGATCTTGCCGATAGAGAGCGCAGCCATTCGCCGAAGTCACGGCGGAACTGCCCTGCTCCGCCGTTGGCGGGATGCCGCATGGCTGTGGCAGCTATACCCGCCGTATTTAATGTTTCCGCAGATTTACGTCCTATTGCGGCGATGTGTAAATTTTTACAGAAAAGGGCCAGCAGATTTTGTGTATATATGAGGCCTGCGGCAAGTTCACTGTTTGTCGGAGTGCGGTTTGAGAAGAGATTGCCTTCTTTGTGAGGATGAAAGGGGTAAATATTCCATAGGAGGACAGATTGCGGGTCAAGACCGTTTTCTACAATAGCCCCCCAAATATAGGTGTCCGTCGGTTCATTCATACCGCCTCGTCGTTGCGCCGTTGAAGTCAGGTAAGGTGAATCGGGACGACTTGTGCGCTTACCCGGCACGCCGATAATAGACTGTGCGCCTATTGTCTTGTGCAGCCCTAAGAGCATGCGCTCACATGTAATGGCGATGCCTGTGAAATGCCCTCCCTGATAACCGGCCGCTTCGGCGATAACAACGTATTTGACCTTGTCAAGACGCAGGTTCAGATAGTGCCGGAGCTGGGCCCGTCGGATTTGCGGCGCTTCGGGCCCGATATCGCTGAGTTCGTCATAGTCGTGCCACGGATTAAATGTGTTTCCGCCTTTATATGAAGATAGAGACTTGATGAATGAAGATATGCTCATGGTGTGCCCTTTCGCGGCATATAGACAGTGAAGGTACCGTATTGCCCTGTTGCCGTCATGTAGTCTTTAAATTCGCTTTTCTCGAAGTCCTTAAGGCGGCTTTGCGGTACGATAAGGCTTACGGCTTCTCCTCGCTGCAGGCGGTGCATAAAGACAGGCGCGTCTTCAACGGCAAAGAGATGTTTTTGTGTCCATACGGCATCTCGTTGCAGGCGTATACTTTCGTCGTAATCGGCAGGAGCAATGAAGGCGGCCTCTCTGCCCGTATAATAGACAAAGGAAGTGCGGAATTCTTCGAAAAAATATATCCTGCCGTTTAAGGCAGCGGCCTTTTCCGCAAGGGGCACGGCAGATCTGTACATATAGAAAGGGACGAGTACCTGCCATGTAAGAAGAATGTAAAGTGTTGCCGTGCCTAAGGAAACCAGAACCGGCAGTGCCGTGTAAGCTTTCAGTTTTTGGGCCGTGCCTATGCAGAACACGGCCGACGGAATGAAAAGAAGAAGCGGCCACATGCTGCCGAGAGCAATGTAGTCAACGCGCACGATAAGTGCTGCAAGCCAGATGAGTAACCAGAAAAAGAGCGCCGGCCCCGTAAGAATGAACCAGGTCTTGTTTTTTTCCCGGTCATATATGCGGACGAGGCCCAACATACCGAAGTAAAGAAGCGGTATATGTGCAATATAGGCATATGTGGGATATTTAGTGGCCATGAGGGTATAAAAGAGAATGGTCACACCGGCCCAAAGAGTTAAGAAAAGTGGAAAGCCGCTTTTTCGGAAAAAGTGCGTTATGCCGTAAAGACAAACACCTGTCCAGGGCAGAAGAGCTGCCGGAACAAGAAGTAAATAGTAGTAGAAAACATTTTCTTCCGGATGCTCCGAAACAGTTGCCCGCGTAATATTGTTGAAGCCCAAAAGGCCGTCCAGGAATTCCCGGCCGTGCATATTGTACATGTAGATAAACCAGGGCATGCAGAGGAGCAGAAAAATAAGAATTCCTTCGGGGAGGAAGACTCGCCGCAGATAGACAGATTTACGTTCTGCCGCAATATAAAGAAGAATAATAAGCCCCGGCAGGACAATACCCACGGGCCCTTTCGTAAGTACCGCCAAAGCGGCAGCCCCATAGGCGATACATGTATGGGAACGGGCGTTTTCGGTTATACCGATGTAAAGGCTGAAAAGCGCCGTTTCCGTGAAGAACAAGAGCCACTGATCCGTCAGTACAGAATGAGAAAGGATCCAAAAGAGAAGCGATGTCGCCGTCATGGCGGCGAGTAAGTTAGCCATGACCGGACTGTTGCCGCGCCGTTTTACGTAATAAGTGAGGACCGTAACGGAAAGAGCTCCGCTGACGGCGAAGGGCAGGCGTGTCGCAAAGTCACTGTAACCGAAAAGTGTGTACGACAGGCAGAGGGACCAGTATGTAAAAACCGGCTTATCATACCAAAATGTGTTATAAATGCGCGGTGACAGCCAATCTCCGGCAAGGACCATTTCTTTGGCTGTCAGCGCATAGTTTGATTCAACCGGATCCGTGACGACCAAAAGGCTGTTCCCTATAGACAAAAAGATAAAAGTAATAATGAAGACAGGCAGGAGAGAGCGTATATATCTCATAGCGGCTCCTTTGTATTGACTAAAATAAGCTGTCCCGGTGTTGTCCTGACGATTTGCCAATAATTCAGATCCGGCTGTGTCTGCAACAGTTTATTGTATGTTGAACGTTGCATGATGAAATATGCTTTCTGCGGTATTGTGCGAATTTTTTTGAAATCGGGGGCTTCATTGATTTCCCAAGCTGTACCGGTAATGTTGCCGTAAAAAGCAAGGGCCGGACAGAGGAATTTCTCTATGTACACAGTTGTGTTGCCCGTTTCCAGACTCACATAGTCGGCGGCGATGGTTTTGCCGGATATGTATTCCTGTGCTTGCGGCAAAACTCCCGCAAAGGCAACTGTCATGAAAGCGAACATGGAAAGGATAGTACAGATAAGAGCCGCTCGCCAATTTTTCAGTTGCATACAGATGGCAGGCAGGACGAGTGCGGCTGTGAGAAGCAGGGAGGCCCAGAGGATCGGGGTAGAGAAAAAAAGAGCGTTTTCGTTCAAGGGAATGGCATTACATGCCAGAAGAATAAGGCCGCCTATATAAGACGATACCAGCCAAATGCGGGGCAATCTGCCGATTCGCTTCAGTGCGTATGTATACCAGCCGAGGATAATGGACAGGGGCGGGAAGAGAGGGGCGATGTATGTGACCAGCTGGGTTTTGGAGAAGGAGAAAAAAACAAAAATAAAAACTGCCCAGATGAGACAGAAGAGGAGTCCGTCGTGATAAGGACCGTTACCGCGGATAATACGGTACATAGCTTGAAAAAGCGCTCCCGTCCACGGCATCATGGCACCCAAGACGATAGGAACAAAGAAGAAAATACTGTTTTGGCCCGGATGTTCAGGGGCGGCAAAGCGAGTGAAATTGTGATATCCGATAAAAGCATCCGTGAACGCCGCGCCGTGAACCGCATACATGGCAATGTACCAGGGCAGACCGATGAGAAAAGCAAGAAATATCCCCCGGGGGATCTTCATTTCTTTCAGCAAAGTCCAGCGGCGCGTAAAAATAATATAGAGCAGCATGATTATTGCCGGAAAGGCGTAACCGACGGGACCTTTGGCGAGAAGTGCCAGGCCGCAGCCTGCATAGGCGGTATAATACTGTTTTCTGTAAAAAGCGAGCATCGTAAAAGTAAGTGTAAAGACGAGAGTCATATCCGTGACGGCCGCTTTACCGATATAAATAAAACCGAGAGATGTCAGGAGAACGACAGCCGCGCGAAAGGCAATATGCTTATTGAAAATAGCCCGACACTGAATGTAGACAGTACCGATTGTGGCCAGGCCCATTATGGCGCTGGGTAAGCGGGATGTATAATCGCTTATGCCGAAGAGAGAATAAGAAATCATTTCCAGCCAATAAAACAGAGGCGGCTTATCATACCAAAAATTGCCGTAAATGCGAGGCGACAACCAGTCGCCGGCGGCAAGCATTTCCCGTGCTGTCTGACCGTATACCGGCTCATCCGGGTCAATAAGGGGGAACATGCCTAAAAAAGGCAGCAAAAAAATTGCTGCCAGGAAGAAAACGCTCAGCCCGTAACGGTTATCCAGAATGTAATTGACAACTGCCTTCATGCTTACGGTCTCCCTTTGCGGCGTTTATAGAGAAATAAAATACCTGTAAGTGCACAGATAAGGACAAGAACGATGAAAAAAATATGATTATATTGAATCAGATCCTGCCAATGGCTACCCAGTACGGAGCCGGCCCAGACGAGGAGAAAGGTCCAGGGAATTGTGCCGATAACTGTCAGGACAATGAATTTGCCGAAGGGATAACGAGCTACCCCGGCAGGAAAGGAAATGAAAGTACGTACGCCGGGAAGGCAGCGACAGAGGAGAACGGCCATACCGCCGTATTTTGTAAACATTTTTTCGGCTGTTGTAAATTTTTTTTCGTTAAAAAGTATATATTTTCCGTATTTTAACAAGAGAGGCCGGCCGCCGTATAACCCGAGCCAATAGCTTATTACTGAACCGAAAACGCCGGCTGCGCAGGCGATGACGAAGGTTGTCCAGAATTCGAAAATATGCTGAGAAATCAAAAAGCCTGCAAAGCCTAAAATGACTTCACTCGGAATAGGGATGTTGGCGTTTTCCGCAGCCATAGCAAAAAACATAGCCACATAGCCGTATGATTCCATTAATTGAAGTAATGTATCCAATGCTAATCTCCTGTAAATAAAGGCTCCCGCGTATATTAAACCTTTCCTATCATATCATACGCGGCAGTCCTTGCCAAACACGGAATACGGAATATAAAATAACTATTATTGCGGCTTAAATGGCGCGAAATACAAGAGGATATAATAATTTAAAAAGCATGTATATGTTCCGGAAAGAAGAATGACAAGAACTGTTTTTAAAACCGGCGGTAGAGCCCGCGGATTGAGAAACCGGGTGCCGTTCAAAAACGGAAAAGATGCAGTGTAGTATGCGGCACAGCCGTTATCACTCAATCTGCGCATACAAATGAGTAAAGATTAGTTTGGGAGTAACCCTTTTATAATGGAAAAACACAAAAGTTCTGCGCCTCGCGGTTATAGGTTCCGGCCGTAAGAAGGCAAATAATAAATGAGCGCTGCCGTTGCTTCGCACGTATATTTGAGCATACTGCTGTCCCAAATAAAGGAGGAAGAATAAGGGCGCAGAGGGATGCCTTCGTGGATACCGACAAAACAGGAAAATATCGGCATGTGTTCCCCGAAGCGCGCAAAATCGTCCGATCTGAAATCGGGGGACGTCTTGATAACGGTAAAACGATCGGCGCAGTATGTTTGCCAGATTTCTTCACACGCTGCAGTAATGGCGGTGTCGTTTTTGCCGACAGGCGCGACAAAACAATGCTCCCATGTACAGTCTGTACGGCATAACTCTTCGAGTTCGGCGAGAATATCCCGACGTATGTCATCGTCAAAGGTGCGGAGAGTACCTTTTATTTCGACCCGGTCAGGTATTACCGCAGTCGTGTTACCGCCGTTGAAGCGGCCAAAGGAGATAAGCGCCGCCGTATTTTGCTTTTGCAATGTAGCGACATAATCACTGATTTTGCCGATAAGGGAAAGGCCTTTGCGTATTGCGTCGTCCTGCGGGGCTACTTGCGTGCAATGGCCGCCCGTACCGTTAACGGTAATCGTGAAATCGTCCCGTGACGCGAAGATCGTGCCGCTGCAGAAGCCTATTTCGCCGCCCGCAAGTGTACCGTCTATCTGTATATTCAAGGCGCAATCGACAGGCGGATTAGTAAGAACGGCGCTGTCGATCATTTTTTCGGCACCGCCGCGGGTTTCCGATTCCGGTTCAAAAGCCAGGCGGACGTTGCCGCGTAAACAGTCCGCATGAGTAGTCAAAAGTTTTGCCAAGCCGAGAAGGGTTGCTGTATGGCCGTCGTGTCCGGCGGCGTGCATTACGCCCGGAAATATAGAGGCGTACGGTGAATCATCGGTTTCTTCAAGCGGTAAGGCATCGGTTGCGGCTCGTACTAACACTGTCGGTCCCGGCAGAGCACCGTGAATTATACCGGTAATACCTGTACCGGCAATTATTTTTACATCTGCGACGCCCGTGAGCGTCAATTCGCGAAAAATTGTCTTGCATGTATCGAATTCTTTGCCGCTTAATTCGGGTCGGGCATGAAAGTATTCGCGCATTTCCATCATATAGGGCAGTACTTTACGGACGGCTGTCCTGATCGAAAAATCGGGTGCGTACGTTGTCATGTGAAACACCTCCCACAGGCAAAATTATATCTGCGTGTTCTGAGTTTATACAGTATTAAATTTATAGTTTTCGGCATGAAACGGCGGGAAGATCTTTGCCGGAGAAAATACGATTAAAATAATAGTTCACCTATGATCAGGCCGGCAAAACAACACAGAAAAGTGATAACTATATTTAACAGAGCATACGTACAGGCGTATGTAAAGCTGCCCGTACGCAGTAAGGTGATGAACTCGAGGTTGTATGTGGAAAATGTCGTGAATCCGCCGAGAATACCTGTAACGATAAAGAGTTTCACTGTCGGGGGGAGCGCGGCGTGAACTGCGAAATAACTTGCCGAAAGACCGATGAGGAAGGAGCCGATAATGTTGACGAGGGCCGTCCCGTACGGGAAGACGGCACCGCCGTGCGCACTTGCCCACGCAGAAATAACGTACCGCAGTGCCGCTCCGATGCCGCCGCCGCAAGCAATGAATAACAGTTTTTCCGCCATAAGATCCTCTCCTTTTTATCTTAATGCTATACGTAACATGATTATGCCGACTTTGTCAATTCAAAAAGGAGAAACCTTCTTTCCTTTCGACCGTGGTATAATACATACTATATGAATTTTCAAGGAGGCTAATATGCATATTTCCGGTCAACTCATCCCGACTATTCGTCAATTAAACGCGTGGCCCCGTTTTCGTCTGCGCCTGTTTGCGGAAGGGACTGTTGTCGGCATCTTTGCCGGCCTTACAGCCGGGTTCTTTCGATGGGTCTTGGAAGAGGGAACGGTTTTACGGAAATATATATATACTATATTAATACAATCAGGACCTGTTGTGAATGTAACCTGGTTTCTTCTGCTTGCCTTAGCGGGATATATCCTTTGGCGGTGTGTTGCTTATGAACCGGATGCGGCAGGCAGCGGTATTCCTCAGGTAAAGGGAGCTATTTCCTGCTCGCTCCATATGCGTTGGTTTCGCGTTTTATGGGTGAAGCTTTTTAGCGGTATTGTCGGTATCGGGCTGGGACTTTCTCTGGGCCGTGAAGGGCCGTCTATTCAGCTAGGTGCCGTTACGGCGCAGGGCATCAGTGAGGCATTGCGGCGTACGCGCATGGAAGAGCGCTATCTTATTACAGCCGGTGCCAGTGCCGGTCTCGCCATGGCTTTTAATGCGCCTCTTGCCGGTGTCCTCTTCGCTTTAGAAGAATTACACCGAAATTTCTCCGGTGTCGTTTTGGCGCCGGCTATGGCGGCAGCCCTTATCGCTACTGTAATTTGCCGGCTCATTTTCGGCAGCCAAGCGGTTTTTCAGTTCGGCGTTTTGCCGTCTTTCCCCGTGACTTATACATGGCTTGCCGTCCTTGTCGGCATTATCCTCGGCGTTTGCGGTATCGTCTTCGATAAAGGGCTGCTTGCGGCGAATCGCTTTTACCGCTTGCCGATTTTTACCAAACCGTGGCTGCCTGTTGTTTTTGCCTTGTTCACAGCGGGGATTCTCGGTTATGTTTTTCCGCAAATTCTCGGCGGCGGTAATGATTTGATCAATTCATTGCATGTCATGCCCCTTTCGTTGAAACTTTTTGCCGCTCTTCTGATCGGTAAATTCCTCTTTACCCTGATCAGTTACGGTTGCGGCGTGCCGGGCGGTTTTTTTCTGCCGATTCTTGTCATTGGCGCCTTATTGGGCAGTGTCCTGGGGATTTGTTTTATTGAGACGGGGTTGATGGAAGAGAAATATTTATCCGATATCGTCATCATTGCTATGGCTGCTTTTTTCACGGCGTCCGTCCATTCTCCCATAACGGGGACTGTGCTGATTATGGAAATGACCGGTTCGTATGAGCACCTTCTCGTCTTATGCACGGCCTCGCTTATTGCCTTGGTAACCGCTAAAATATGCGGAGGAAAACCCATTTATGATATTCTTTTGGAACGGCTCCTTACAGAAGGAGAACGGGTTGTCCCGAAGGATGAAAAACGAAATATTATTGAATTGACCGTGAATAGCGGCAGCGTTCTTGACGGCAAAGGTATCCGTCAGGTCATATGGCCGCCTCACGTGGCACTCGTTGACATTAAACGCGGTGATATTGAAATTATTCCTGATGACGGAGCCGTTTTACAGGCAGGTGACTACATCTATATACTTTCCGATGTACCTCGTTTTGTCGAAAAAGTACGACATATGGCAGAGGATGAGACTGTATAATAATTGAATTAAATGGTACTGATAGATAAACTCAATTATTGGGGACATAGATAGAATGAAGATATAACGTGGGCGTGAATGTTGCAAATAAGTATAAAGATATAAAAACTCATGCATAAAACTGTAAAATTTTGACTTGGCGGACTCCTTTATGTTATACTCTCCGTAAGCAGAGCTTCACTGTATATTTGCGAGGTGGTTTTTTGAAGAAATACACAATACTTTTACTTACACTGCTCTTTACATTATCATTTTCGATCATTGTAATGGCTAATGTTTCTTTAGGAATGACAGGCACTCGTGTGGCGAGTGTTCAAAATATGCTGATCGGCACCGGATATTTGGCTGACGGAGCGGATGGTGTGTTTGGAAGCGGTACACAGGCGGCTGTACAACGGTTCCAAGCGGATCATGGGTTGACAGTTGACGGAATCGTCGGTACACAAACGATGAATGCGTTGTCAGCTGCTAGCGGCCAACCGATACCGGTCGATAATACTATTGTAATGGAAGCTACTGCTTATACTGCCGATGATCCCGGCAACAGCGGATATACCGCAACGGGACAGCCCTTGGCATACGGGGTTGCATCGGTGGATCCTGACGTAATTCCGTTAGGCAGTCGGTTATATATCGAAGGATATGGATATGCCGTCGCTGCCGATACGGGAGGCGCAATCGTCGGCAACAGAATTGATTTGGCGATGGACTCCGTCGCGGATGCGCTGAATTTCGGACGAAGAGATGTGGTTGTCCACGTATTATAGGAAATTCGCAAACAGGGAGATGGAAATCTCCCTGTTTTTGCGTTTTCATACCCCTCCCCTTTCCGATTTATTGTGGCCTAAGTATGTATTTTCCGTGTATTTTGTGGTATCCTTAAAAAGATGTAAAAGTATTTCACAGCAGGAGGCTCATTGGTGATGGAAGATGTTATTGCACTGGTCTTAGCTGCCGGTAAAGGGACACGTATGCGGTCGACTTTGCCGAAAGTGCTGCACAAGGCCGGCGGTATGCCTATGGTCGGTCAGGTTTTACGCGCTGTCAAGGGCGCAGGCACGAAGCGGGAAATTGTTGTTATCGGCTTCGGTGCCGCGGCCGTAAAGGAGTACCTCAACGGCGCGGCTGAAACGGTCATTCAGGAGGAACAGCTCGGAACGGGGCATGCAGTGTTACAGGCTGAAGGCCTGTTGACCGGTGAAAAAGGGATCTTGCTGGTAACGTGCGGCGATACTCCTTTGGTGACAACGGAAACCTTTGAGGCACTCCTCACTTGTCATCGTGATACAGCGGCTGCGGCTACGGTACTGACTGCGAGGATGCCGGATCCTGCAGGGTACGGTCGTGTCATTCGCGGCGCTGCGGGCCGCGTGGCGAAGATCGTTGAACAGAAAGACGGATCACCTGAGGAATTGGCCGTAAACGAAGTGAACGCAGGTATTTACTGTTTTGAAATTCCCCTGCTTTGGGACTTGTTGCATCAAATCGGAAACAGTAATGCGCAAGGTGAATATTATTTGACCGATATTATCGGCCTGCTCGTTGAAAAAGGTGAAACTGTCAGTGCCCTGGCCGCACCGGATTTCCGGGAAACGTTGGGTGTCAACTCGCGTCTGCAGCTGGCGGAAGCTGAAAAAATATTTCGTGAACGGAAATTGGAAGAACTGATGGCTGCCGGGGTTACGCTTATCGATCCGGCCAATACATATGTGGAGATGTCCGTCGCTGTCGGGCGTGACACAGTCATCTATCCCGGTACGGTACTCGAAGGCGATACAGTTATCGGTGAAAATTGTGTAGTCGGTCCGTTTGTGCGTATGACTAATGTGTATATGGGTTCAAATAACTGTTTGCAATTTACCTATGCTCATGATTGCCGGATAAAAGACGGCACACAGGTCGGCCCGTTTGTGCACTTTCGCCCGGATACAGTTATAGGTAACGATGTCAAAGTGGGTAATTTCATGGAAGTTAAGAACTCTGTCGTCGGTGACGGTGCTAAATTGCCGCATCTCAGCTATATCGGCGACAGTGATATCGGCGCAGGCGTTAATATCGGCTGCGGTACGATTACCGTCAATTATGATGGCAAAATTAAACATAGAACGACGATACAGGATCATGCGTTTATCGGTTGCAACAGCAATCTTGTCGCACCTGTGGAGATCGGCAAATGTGCTTATGTAGCTGCCGGTTCGACGGTTACAAAAAATGTACCGCCCAAAGCATTGGCTGTAGGACGGGCAAAACAGCGTAACATAGAGAATTGGGTGAAGAATGATACATATAGTAAATAAATCTTTAATATTGGTTGATGGCACTATCTTTACTTAATACTTAACCCGGCAGGAGGGGCATAATGAGTTACGAAGACGGTAAAAAGCTTAAAATTTTTACAGGCAATGCAAATCCGAAACTGGCAAAAGAGATCGCCGATTACTTGGGCCTGGAATTGGGTAAGGCCTTTGTTGGGAAATTCAACAACGGTGAAGTTCAGGTTATGATTGACGAAAGCGTTCGCGGTAAGGATGTATTCCTCATTCAACCCACGAGCCAGCCGGCGAACGACAATCTTATGGAATTATTGATCATGGCCGATGCGTTGAAACGCGCTTCGGCAAATCATATTACGGCAGTTGTTCCTTATTACGGCTATGCCCGCCAGGACCGAAAAACGCGCGGCCGAGAACCGATTACGTCGAAACTTGTTGCCGATCTGATGACGACGTCCGGTATCACCCGCGTTGTAACCGTTGATCTACATGCCGGACAGATTCAGGGCTTTTTTGATGTTCCTGTCGATCATTTAGGCTCCGCATCCATTATTACCCGTTACATCAATCAGAAAAAGGAAGAAACCGATTTGGGGGAAATCGTTGTCGTTTCTCCTGACTTGGGCGGTGTGACCCGTGCCCGTGATTTGGCCGATCGCGTTAATGCGCCTATTGCCATTATTGAAAAACGCCGTCCCCGTCCGGGTGTTGCCGAGGTTATGAACATTATCGGCGACGTTGAAGGCAAGACTTGTATCATTGTTGATGATATCGTTGATACAGCCGGTTCGCTTTGCGGCGGCGCCAAAGCTCTTAAAGAACGCGGCGCGGCTAAGGTTATTGCCGCCTGTGCTCATGCCGTCCTCACCGATCCTGCCGTAGAGCGTATTCAAAATTCCGACATTTCCGAACTCGTGATTACGAATACCATTCCCTTGCCGGCAGAAAAGGCTATTGATAAGATAAAGGTCCTTTCCGTTGCGCCGTTGCTCGGTGAAGCGATTATGCGTATTTTTCACCAGGTATCGGTAAGTAAGTTGTTTGAAAAGTAAGAGGGGTTTTAAGCAGTGCATATGATCGTCGGCCTGGGCAATCCCGGCCGTGAATATGAAGGGTCCAAACACAATGCCGGCTTTGCCGTTGTTGACGAACTGGCCCGCAAGTGGGATGTTTCCCTGTGGAAAAGCCAAATGGAGGCCCTTGTCGCTTCCGTTACGGTTGACGGTGAAACGGCGCTTCTCGTCAAGCCTCAGACTTACATGAATGACAGTGGCCGTGCCGTCGGTCCGCTGATGAGATGGTATAAGATTGCTGAAGAAGATGTGTACGTTATCTATGATGATATGGATTTACCTGTCGGTAAATTGCGTATTCGTGAAAACGGCAGCGACGGCGGGCATAACGGTATTAGAAGCCTTTTTGCCAACGGTTGCCGTAACTTTGTCCGTTTCCGTCTCGGTATAGGCCGTCCTTTAGGCCGTCAGGATGTTATTACTCATGTTCTTACCCCTTTTTCGGAAGCGTATTGTGCACAGTTTGCCGACGGTGTCGCTTATGCGGCGGAAGCAGTTGAAGGCGTTATGAAACTGGGAGTTTCCAAAGGCATGAACCGATATAACCCGAAACGAAAAAGCAAATGATATCGGGCAACTATGTTTAGTTTTCAAAGGAGTATATGCCTATGCGTTTCTATAAAAAAATGATGACGGCTCTCTCTGTTGTCGCAGCGACTGCCGTCATAACGGCGAGCGCGGTCTTTGCCTATGTGCCGCCTACAAGCGCCGAATCGGCGTGCATGATCGATGTTGATACGGGAAAAATCCTTTATCAGGTTAACCCTAATAAATGGATTCATCCGGCCAGCACGACAAAAATAGTTACTTTTTTGACAGCCCTGGATAAGGGTGCCGACAGATTGGATAAACCTATTAAGATATCGCAGGAAGCTGCCGCTACGGAGCCTTCCGTGCTCGGCATTTCTCCGAAGGACCTGCTTACTTTGCGTGAAGCTATGCGGGGAATGATGGTTGTTTCAGGCAATGATGTCGCCGTTGCCGTTGCCGAAACATTAGCCGGCTCCGTACCGGCCTATGCGGAAATGATGAATGCGGAGGCGGCTAAAATGGGGGCAACACATACACATTTTGTCAACCCGAACGGATTGACGGCGCCTAAGCATTATTCTACCGCTGTAGACATGGCACGTATTGCCGCATACGGTATCAAAAATTATCCTGAATTCCGGCGTACGGTGAGCTTGCCTTCATATAATGTAAAGTATTTGGACGGACACATGAAATACGTTGAAACGACAAACCGTTTTCTCACGAGCGGGTATAACGGGGCTAACGGTATCAAAACGGGATATACGGACGCCGCCGGAGTTTGCCTCGTCGCATCGGCGACGAGAGACGGGCATACGCTTGTCGTTGCGCTTTTTAATGATGATAATCGTTGGGACGACGCGCCTGCTATTTTAGATTACGGGTTCCGGCGTCTTAAAACGGGGCGGTAAGACGCGAAAAACCGCGGTTTCTTTTTTAGAAGCCGCGGTTTTTTTGCGGGAAAAGCCGTATTATCAGTATACGTTTTTCAACATGAGAAGATACAAAGAAAATATTTTAATAGTTTTCTACATACAGTTCGAAGAAAGCCTGCGGATGCGCACAAACGGGACATACTTTGGGAGCTTCTTCCGCTTCGATGATGCAGCCGCAGTTGCGACAGATCCAGGTCTTCTTTTCGGGCCGCTTGAAAGCGGTTCCTGTTTCTATGTTGCTGAGAAGCGCGCGGTACCGTTCTTCGTGGTGTTTTTCGATCTTGCCTACTCCTTCGAAAAGTGCGGCAATTTTGTCAAACCCTTCTTCACGGGCGACTTTGGCAAATTCCGGGTACATATCGACATTTTCGTAATGTTCACCGCCGATACAATCCTGTAAAGCGTCTTTTACGTCAGGCATGCCGTCGTGGAGCAGTTTGAACCAAATTTTTGCATGTTCTTTTTCGTTATGGGATGTTTCGTCAAAGAATCCCGCAACCTGTTCGTAGCCCGCTTTTTTAGCCACAGAGGCATAGTATTCGTATTTTGTATGCGCCTGAGTTTCACCGGCAAACGCCGCCTGTAAATTTTGTTCCGTTTTACTGCCTTTTAATTCCATAATAAAAACCTCCTTGGAATATATAATAAATAATTATTATCCGTTACTGGTTATATTATATATCAAATATAGGTGACGTCAAGGAAAATCATTATTTGTTATCTATAAAACATGCCTATACTGCATATGCAGTATAGGCATGAATGTAAAATAATTCTTAATAGTTTTCCGCACATAATTCGAAGAAAGCCTGCGGATGCGCACAAACGGGACACACTTTGGGGGCCTCTTCCGCTTCTACGATGCAACCGCAGTTACGACAGATCCAGGCCTTCTTTTCAGGCCGTTTGAAAGCGGCGCCTGTTTCTATGTTGTTGAGAAGCGCACGGTACCGTTCTTCGTGGTGTTTTTCGATCTTGCCTACTTGTTCGAAGAGGCGGGCAATGTGATCAAACCCCTCTTCACGAGCTGTTTTTGCGAAACCGGGGTACATATTTTGATTTTCCCACTGTTCACCTGCAGCAGCGTCGTCTAAAGCGCCTTGTACGTCGGGCATGCCGCCGTGCAGTAATTTAAACCAGATTGCCGCATGTGCTTTTTCATTATGGGATGTTTCATCAAAGAATCCCGCAACCTGCTCATACCCCGCTTTTTTAGCTACAGAGGCATAGTATTCATATTTCGTATGCGCCTGAGCTTCGCCGGCAAATGCCGCCTGTAAATTTTGTTCCGTTTTACTGCCTTTTAATTCCATAATAAAAACCTCCTGACCGGGAAATAGAGAATAATATAGGCAAATCAGCCTGTCCACTTATTATAAGTCCATTCGGATAAAATGCAAGAAGAGGAACATATCCTTTCCGAATAAAGGGTATATTCCTCTTAGGGTGGGGGATTATGAGCGATAAAAATCGCTTTTTTTCGCGTCTTTTACGGCGCCGTGGCAGATATATGAAATATATTTTGTGACGATTGCGGCCATAAATATAGAAATCGTTGAAAATATTGCCGTTTCTTTGCCTACCTTCGGTATGGGCAGTATTTCCGTATACATCGGGAATTTAAAGAGTAAAACCGAACCGACAAAGGCGATGAGAAAGAGAAGAAAGAAAAGCTTACCCAGGAAAGAGAAGATTCCGCCCAGAAACGTGTAAAACGAACGCTCTAAAGCGCCTGTACTCCTTTGTACCGGCCTTTTGCGGCAGTGTTTCCGCTCTCCGTCGAAGAAGTCGTCTTCATAGCTGTAACGTTCATCGTAATCGTATGTATCTTCATAAATCGGTTCTTCACGGATTTCCTCATAATCTCTATAATGGCGGCGGCTTTCTGCCTGCCTCCGCCGTTGTTCCGGCTCACGCTTCCAATCGTAAGCCCGCGCTTTATCGCGGTTGTAGCGGGGAACTCTGTCATACCCGCCGGCATAATGCCGTTCGATGACGGGATTATCTGCGGGGATGACGGGTTTACCCATATAGTAGCGGTATATATTTTTCGGTGAACCCAGTTGTGCGCAAATTTCATCTTCGCTCATACCTTTGCGGGCACCTTGATGAAAGCGGGTTTCACAATCCGAGAGAATTTCACGCAAGTCCTTTTTGTCGCTATGACGAAAATAATAGCGCAGAAGATCCATAAATTCGGTTTTTTTCACGATGCTACCTTCTGTGTATCAAATCTTTTTCACGTTGTTGCAATTTGGCGCCCTTGTTCCAAGCAGCTCCGCCTGCAAGCATGCTGATAAGGAGAGCCGGCAAGGCGAAGATACGGGTATTCTCGGGCAGGAGAACCAACGCTGCCAACGGTTCCGCGCCTACAAGGATACAGTAAGCAATCCAGAAAAGGGTACACACGGCCACGAGGAGAGATATTGTTCCGAATATATATAACAATATATATAAGCGACGCAATGTCGTCGGCGACGTAACCATGACAAAAACTCCTTTATAGTGATATAAATATATTATATAGTAGCACAAAATGCCTTATCTATCCAGCGTATCCCTTGCGTAAAGGATGTCCTTACGGTAAGATTAAGACAGATTATGAAAGGACGGTGTCCGTTTTGAATGAACATGTGCAGATGATGCTGGAAAAATACAGCGGACTTTTCTTTACAAAGAGCGTGCGTATTGCCCTCATACTCGCATGTACATTTCTTGCTTATAAGGCCGTTGAGTTCATTATCAGCCGTCTTGTCGGCTTTCCTATCAACAAGATGGGCAATACCGGACGACAACGGGGCATGACTTTGTTATCCATTACACAACATATCATTTTTGCCGTCTTTTGCTTTTTTGCTCTTATTTCGGTATTAAAAGAGCTGGATATTGATACGACATCTCTTCTGGCCGGCGTCAGCATTATCGGACTTTCTATCGGTGTCGGTGCACAAAGCATGGTTAAAGATTTCGCGGCGGGTTTTTTCATCCTTGTGGAAAATCAATATGCTTTGGGTGATATCGTCAAGATAAAAAGCATAACCGGTAAGGTTATTGAACTTACGCTGCGGACAACGAAGATCGAGTCGACGGATCACGTTGTTCATATTGTGCCGAACGGTCTTATTGATACAGTGACGAATTATTCAAAGGAGACCTATTTCGGCGCAGTGCGTATAGCCGTTTCACAAGAATACGGCCCCGATATGATTATTCCCGTTTTACAGGATGCATTAAAAGCCGTAGCCGATCGGCCCGGCTTAAAGGCGGGAGCAACCGTCGGCGGCCTGTCCGGCATGGACGGAGATGCTTACTTTTATGATGTTATCCTGCCGGCTGAATGGATTGATTCTTATTCGGTCTGTGCGGCTTACCGCTGTGAGGTGGCCCGGCGATTTAATGAACGGGGTATTGTTTTGCGGAGCCTTCGCATAGGCGGTCCCGATGTTGTTGAAAAGAAAGAAGAATAAAAGCGGAGGAGAGAACAGCATGGCCGATTTTATACGCTATCATACGGGAGATACGGTTCAATTGAAAAAAGCGCATCCTTGCGGCTCCGATGAGTGGGAGGTCATGCGTACCGGTGTTGACTTTATTATTATCTGCAAGGGTTGCGGCCACCGTGTCATGGTGCCGCGTCCGAAATTTGAGAAGTCGGTAAAAAAAATTTTGCAACGTGCCGAAAAAGAGTCATAGGCGGCAAAGAGCACGATTCGTTGAGAGTCGTGCTCTTTTTTATATGTATGTCAGCGATTAACTTTTGTTTTTGTGCAAAATGTTTTTAGAAAACAGAGACAGAAGCACCGGTTTTGTAAGCGCCTTTTTTTGAGGTTGATTTTTGGCGATACTGTTGATATTATATAAACATATCCATCGCTTTAACAAATTAAAGCGATGAAGAAAATTAAGGAGAGATACTGATGGACGGGAACAGCCTGGACGGAGTAAAAATGCTGCATCATGATGAAATACGTAATTATGCACGCATTCAACGCAGATTATTGGACGTTTTCAGCCGGTACGGCTGTAAACTTGTAGAAACGCCGAATTTTGCTGATTACGATATGTGCAGCACAGTTTTTCCTGATTTACGCAAGGAAATGGTCAAGACGGTCGATGCTGACGGTACGGTTCTCGTCCTTCGCCCTGACGTGACATTGCCTATAGTGGAGACGGCGGCTCGCGAATATCCGCAGGCCCGTAAACTTTTGAAATTTGCCTATGTGAGTACGGTCTTTCGTAATTATTCCGGCCGCAGTACCTATGGCCGCGACTTTCTTCAAGGCGGAGCGGAAATTCTCGGGATTGACAGCGCTGAATGCGACGGAGAAGTCATCTCCATGGCGGCCGATCTTTTGACCTCTGTCGGAGTTGAAGATATGCATATCGACTTGGGAAATGCCGCTTACGGAAACGCGCTTTTTGATGGGAGCGGCTTAAAAGAAGAAGAAAAAAGAGTATTAAGGCGGTTATTGAGTGAGCGCGATATCGTGGCTTATCATGTTTTCACGGATTCATTAGCGCTGGAACAATCGTACCGTGATGTTTTGGATGCATTGCCGATGCTCTTCGGCCCTTATTCCGAAATCTCGGCAAAGGCTCGCGCATATTGTCTGAACGGGGCTATGCACAATGCGTTAACCCGATTGGAAGAAATCAATCGTTTTCTTACATTTTCCGGATATAGAGATACCCTTCAACTCGATTTGGGATTTACCGGCCCGTTGGGGTATTATACGGATATGATATTCAAGATTTATGCAAACGGCGCATTTTGTGAACTCATCAGCGGCGGTCGTTATAATACACTTTCACGGCTGTTCGGTGTCGACAGACCTGCCTGCGGCTTCGGCATGAATATCAATATCCTCTATGAATTCATGAAGGACGGCGGGCTTTTAAAAGATAATGAACCGGCCTCGGAGCTGGCTGTCATTTATGATCGTTGTGATGAACGGCTTGTTGCGGACGTTTTCCGCTGGCGCCGGCTCGGTTGCCGTATCGGTATATATAACAGAGAGGTTTTTATCGATACCCGTGACTATAAGAGTATCTGCCAATACAGCGACGGCGTGTACAGTAAAGACGGTAAGGAATTGAGTGCCGCCGATATGGAAGTACTCGTACAGGAGGTGAGATGATGACACTGCATATTGCTTTGGCCAAAGGGCGGATTCATAAGCAGGTAATGGCCTATCTTCAAGAGAGCGGCTATGATTTTCCGACCTATTCCGAAGAGAGCCGCAAACTGATTTTTGCCGATCGCAGCGGACAGCTTAAAGTAACTCTTGTCAAATCTCCCGATGTAGCCGTTTATGTCGAACGGGGCGCCACCGATATCGGTATTGTCGGAAAGGATGTGCTTGTTGAAGAGTGTTTCTGTGCGGACGTATACGAAATAGCGGATCTTAATATAGGCCGCTGCCGTATGGCCGTTGCCGGTGTTGCCGGCAATGAGCCGGAGCTGACGAAACGTCTTACAATCGGTACTAAATACCCGCGTATTGCACGACAGTATTTTGAAAAGAATCATTACAGTGTTGATATTGTCAAGCTTAACGGATCCGTTGAACTGGCCCCGCTTGTCGGCTTGGCCGACCTCATCGTGGATCTTGTTGAGACGGGCAGTACATTAAAAGCCAACGGGTTGGAAGTACGGGATTACATTATGGATTTCAGCGCCCGTATGATTTGTAATCCCGTCGCGTTTAAATTGAAGAAACGCGAGATCGAAGCGATATGTTCAGTTATGGAAAAACGCAAAGCGGCAGGGGGGAAGCGATGATGGAGCGGATAAAGGTGCCTGCGGAAGGATTGACATTACGGGCTATACGTGAAATTACGGCGCGCACGCAGGCCGGCGATACTGCGATACACGAGCGGACACAGACCGTTTTGGAAGCAGTGCGTACAGGCGGTGACGCGGCAGTTCGTAAATTTACGGCGCGTTTTGACGGTGTTGAACTTGCAGATTTTCGCGTAAGCGCCGCTGAAATGGAAGCGGCCCGGGTGCAGGCGGGGGCGAATTTTATAAGTATTCTCGAAGAAGCGTGTAATAATATTCGCGCTTACCATGAACGGCAGGCGGAAACGACTTGGTTTGAAGAATGCCGCCCGGGCGTGCATTTGGGAACGAAGTTTACCCCTATTCAGCGCGTCGGTGTGTATGTACCCGGCGGTACGGCCGCCTACCCGTCAACCGTGCTTATGGATACGATACCGGCGCAGGTTGCGGGCGTACCTTCCCTTGCCGTTTTTACGCCGCCCGATCGGGACGGCTCCGTTAATCCGTATATCCTGGCTGCCGCATCTGTCGCGGGAGTAAAGGAAATTTATAAGATTGGCGGAGCACAGGGCATCGCCGCCGCTGCGTACGGGACGGAAACGGTCGAACCGGTCTTTAAAATCGTCGGGCCCGGCAATGCCTATGTAGCTATGGCCAAACGTCTCGTTTTCGGTCTGGTCGGCATCGATATGATTGCCGGGCCCAGTGAAGTCGGCATTCTTGCTGATGACAGCGCCAATCCCGTTTGGATTGCGGCGGATATGCTGGCGCAGGCCGAACATGACAGACGGGCCGCTCTTTTCCTGGTTACGCCGAGTGAACAACTGGCAGAGGCTGTAGAAGGAGAAGTGCGGCGTCAGGTAAAAGAACTGAAACGCAGTAATATTGCAGAGGCCGCCGTCAACGATTACGGGAAAATCTTCATAACCGAAGATAAAGAACAAGCCGTAGAGATAATGAACCGTATTGCTCCGGAACATTTGGAAATACTCTTTGAGGAACCGGCATCTTATATACCGGCTATTGTCAATGCGGGCGCAATATTCATGGGGCCGTATACGCCTGAACCGCTGGGCGATTACTTTGCCGGGCCCAATCATACCCTGCCGACAATGGGGACCGCCGCTTTTTCGTCCCCCCTCGGCGTCTATGATTTCGTCAAGCGGTCCAGTTTACTGCAATATGATCAACAAGCTTTTACAGCGGTTGCCGAAAAGGTAGCGGTTTTTGCCGATGTGGAAGGTCTGGAGGCACACGGATTGGCAATGAGGAGGAGATTGGATGGATAACAGATGGATACGAAAGACGTTGCAGAAGGCGGAGCCGTATGTCGTTCCGGCCATTTCCGAGTCGATTGTCATCAATGCCAATGAAAGTCCTTACACTATCTTTGATTTTCCGGAAGTCCGCAGAGATTACGAGAAACGATTTGTTCGATTTCGTTCCTGCCGTTATCCTGATCCGTACGCGGAAGAATTGCGCCTTGCCTTGAGCGGGTATATGGGGTGTGAACCGGGAGAAATCCTCGTGGGCAACGGCGGTGACGAAATTATCGGTCTTACTGTGAATACCTTCATCAACCCCGGTGATACGGTTTTAACGCACTGGCCGACTTTCGATATGTACGGCATTGATGCGGTCATGATCGGCGGCAGAGAGGTGCGTGTTCCCGATGAAGACGGGTTTGTACGCAACGCCGCCGCATATAGGCGGAAGGTGGAAGAAGTACAGCCGAAATTGACGGTTATCTGCAACCCCAATAATCCGACCGGCCACGTATGGTCGCTGGCTGAGGTGGAGTCGATTGCGGCGGCCGCAAAAAATCCGCTCCTCGTGGATGAGGCATATATGGAATTTGCCGCCGCCGACAGCGCTGTTTCCCTGATTCATAAATATGATAATCTCATCGTTCTCAGAACGCTGTCAAAGTCTTTCGGGCTTGCAGGCTATCGCATCGGGTATGCCGTAGCGAATAAAGAGATGATAAAGGCCCTTTCCCTGATGAAACCGGCATATAATGTAAATGCCATGTCTCAACTCGTCGGTCTCGTAGCTATGGATAATCGTGATAAGATCCTTGCCTATACGATTCCGCGCATTACAGCGGCACGACGGTATCTGGCAGAGAAACTCCGCACCCTCCCGGATGTCGCCGTTTATGACAGCGCGGCCAATTTTATTCTTATCCGCGTACCTGACGGGGCCGCTGCGGTCAATGCGCTCTCCGCGGCGGATATTGCCGTGCGTTCATATAAAACGGAAGCGCTGAAAAACTGTCTGCGCCTTACCGTCACGACAAATGAAACGGCAGATCGCATTATCACTGCTTTACGAAAGGAGTACAGTCATGCGTAGTGCAACAATAGAACGGAAGACCGGAGAAACACAGATTTTACTTTCTCTCAATGTCGACGGCACGGGAATCTTCTCCGGCTCGTCCGGCATCGGCTTTTTTGACCATATGCTGCAGCTTTTTTCCCGCCACGGGTCTTTTGATTTAGCTGTTTCCGTAGACGGGGATTTAGCAGTCGATACGCATCATACATTGGAAGATTTGGCTATCGTTCTCGGTGATGCTTTAACTGAGGCGTTGGGGAACAGGGCGGGTATTCGCCGCTACGGCATGTTTTATTGTCCTATGGACGAGGCGCTGACCAGGGTTATTATTGATCTGAGCGGCCGTCCTTATCTGGTCTGCGATGTGACCGTGCGGGCAGAGAGGATCGGTGATTTTGAAACGGAAATGCTGTACGATTTTCTCTATGCGTTTGCCGTTCACGGCGGCATGAACCTGCATATAGCCAATCTCTACGGCAGTAACAGTCATCACATTGTCGAGTCCGTCTTTAAGGCTCTCGGACATGCGCTGCGTGAAGCCGTGTATGATGACGGAAGCGGCGTTATACTGTCGACTAAAGGAGTGCTATAAATGAATCTTGTCATCGTCGATTACGGTGTCGGTAACCTGGCCAATGTTGTTTACGCATGGCGGCGCCTCGGAGAAAACCCGATTGTTACGGGAGATGCCGATGTTATCCGCACAGCCGATCTTATTGAGCTTCCCGGCGTCGGCGCCATGCGTGATGCCGTACGCAATTTGAAGGAAAGAAAGCTGGTTGAAGTTCTGACGGAGAAGGTTCGTTCCGGTACCTTCCTTCTCGGTGTATGTCTCGGTATGCAGGCTCTTTTTGAGTGTTCTCATGAAGGGGGAAAGCATGAGACTTTAGGGTTTCTTCCCGGTGAAGTCGTGCCTTTCCGGACGCATCTGAAAGTACCTCATATGGGCTGGAATGAGCTGAACTTTGTGCGCCGTCATTGGCTGGAGAACGGACTGCCGGCACGGCCGTATGTATATTTCGTCCACTCCTATCATAAGGTGCCCGTTCATACGGACGATGTGATTGCCGCGACCGAGTACGACGGTGCCGTACCGGCGATCTGCGGCAGGGATAATGTCCTGGGCATGCAGTTTCATCCCGAAAAAAGCGGCGCTGTCGGCAGCCGTCTTTTAGAAAATATATTGACATATGTGCGGAAGGAGTAAGACCATGATAGTATTTCCTGCAATAGATATACAAAACGGCCGTGTCGTCCGCTTGCGCCAGGGGGTTGCAGGCGCCGGTAAGGAATATTTTGAAGATCCTGTGGAAGCGGCGCGCAAGTGGTGCGATGAAGGGGCGCTCTTTCTCCATGTTGTCGATTTGGACGGCGCCTTTGCCGGTGAACCGAAGAACAGAGACATCATCAGACGCATCTGTGAATCCGTCGAAATTCCTGTCGAAGTCGGCGGCGGCATACGTACGGAAGAGGCCATTGAAGAATATCTCAATAATGGAGTGAGCCGTGTTATCCTCGGTTCAAAGGCTGCGGAAGATCAGCATTTTCTCGTCGAGGCCGCGCGGCAATACGCGTCGAGCCTGGCGGTTTCCCTTGATGCGAAAAATGATGTCGTCGCGACTCACGGCTGGGTGGACGGCAGTGATAAAAAAGTCATCCCCTTTGCACTGTTTTTGCTGTCTATCGGTATTCGTACCCTTATTTATACGGATATCCGCCGTGACGGTATGTTGACAGGGCCTAATCTGGCTATGCTCGAAAAACTGCAGCAGCTGCCTTTTATTCGCCTTATTGCCTCCGGCGGTATCGGTACAATTGAGGATCTCAAGGCTTTACAGGCAATGGGGATTTACGGCGCCATCACAGGGACGGCCCTTTACGAAGGACGGGTGACAATGGCCGAGATCCGCGCTTTGGGAGGAATGTAAGATGCTGGCCAAACGAATCGTACCCTGCCTGGACGTGCGCGACGGCCGCGTTGTCAAGGGAAAACAATTTAAAAATATACATGACGTAGATGATCCCGTGAAATTGGGAGCGCTATACTCGGCTCAGCTGGCCGACGAACTCGTCTTTTACGATATAACGGCAACACATGAAGAGCGGCCTCTTTTCCTTGATATCGTCGAACGTGTCGCTCAAGCGGTGGATATCCCTTTCACCATCGGCGGCGGTATCGGCAGCATTGATGATTTTCGTCGTGTGCTTAATGCCGGCGCCGATAAGGTTTCCGTGAATTCGGCCGCGGTCAGAAGGCCTGAACTCATTCGTGAGGGAGCTGAAAGCTTCGGTAATCAGTGTGTCGTCCTTTCCGTCGATGCCAAACGGTGCGGGCCCGGGAAATGGCAGGTCTATATCGCCGGCGGCAGAGAGAATACGGGACTTGATGCGGTACAATGGGCTAAATACGGAGTCGCCCTCGGTGCCGGTGAAATCTGTATTAACTCGATTGATGCGGACGGAGAGAAAGGCGGTTTCGATCTGGAACTGAACGGGATATTGGCACGTGAGTTGCCTGTGCCGATTATTGCCTCCGGCGGCGCCGGGAAAAAAGAGGATTTCAAAGATGTTTTTCTCGTCGGCGCCGATGCAGCCTTGGCGGCATCCGTTTTCCACTACGGAGAGATATCCGTTTTTGACTTAAAGCAGTATTTGGCTGCAGAAGGAATTGCCGTGAGAGGGGTGGAAATTTAAATGGAATTTGTCGGGATCGAATCCGTACGCTTTAATGAGATAGGCCTTGTCCCCGCCGTCATCCAAGAAAGCAAAAGCGGTAAGGTGCTCATGGTAGCCTATATGAATAAAGAGTCCCTTGCCAAAACGGTTGAAACGGGAGAAACATGGTTTTATAGCCGCAGCCGTCAGGAGCTGTGGCATAAGGGCGCTGTATCGGGACACAGACAAAGAGTTATCGCCGCGAGCGTCGATTGTGACGGCGATACACTTCTCTTTCAGGTGGAGCAGACGGGAGCTGCCTGCCATACCGGCCGTAAGACATGCTTTTACCGGGGGCTTTGCGGCCTGCCCGGAAAAGATGATCGCAGTCTCAGCGTTTTCTCGGACCTGCAGGACAGAATAGAAAAAAAACGCCTTCATCCGACAGAAAAATCATATACTGCGTATTTATTGAAAACGGGAACGGATAAGATTTGCAAAAAAATCGGTGAAGAAGCGGCGGAAGTGATTATTGCCGCCAAAAATGTTGCTGTTTGCGCCGATGCGGCACAGTTGCCGCAACTACGGGAAGAAGCCATAGGCGAGTCGGCGGACCTCTTCTATCATATGGCCGTGCTGTGGGAAGCTGTCGGCCTTACTGTCCAGGATGTGGCTGCCTGCCTGGCGGTACGTTCCCGAAAAGAAGAAAATAAAAAAGAAACCGGTCATTGTGACAAGACCTTTTAGAGGTATAACATGAAAACAGTTATTTTTGATGTCGACGGAGTCCTTCTCAGTGAAAAGCGATATTTTGACGTATCCGGGCTGGCTTTGTGGGAATGGTACAACAGCCCTCTTTTTTTAGGGATTGGTGAAGAACCCGTCATAGCCGAGCCGACGGAAGAAAAGATAGAAGCATTGCGCCGCCACTACTGGGCGGATGATGAACTTTTGCGCCGTTTCAAACGGCACGGTATCAACAGTAATTGGGATATGGTATATCTTTTTGCCGTCTGCTCTTTTCTTGTTGCCGCGCAAGGGGATGCAAACTTGTTCAGAGGCCTGAGTGCCGATTTTTCGACCCCGCCGACATTGCGGAAATTGGGCACGGCATTGAGACGGCGGGCTTTTGCCGTTCCGTCGGGCCGGCGTGTACTCGGCCTTTTTGAAACGCTTGTTCCGGAAGATACGAAGAAGGACGATGTTTTTTTCCTGGTCGACAAGGCCTTGTCTGGTGCGACGGCAGCCGTCTTTGCCGGTCAGCTCGGTTTACACGGGACTCTTTGGCAAAGCCTTTTTGCGTGTTTTCAAAACTGGTATTTAGGCGATGCATTTTATGCAGAAACATATGGCAGAAAACCCGATAGTCCGGGCAAAGCGGGATTCCTCACACGGGAGGTGCCCCTCGGCGGGGCCGCCGAAACGAAGGCCATGTTTATCGAATTAAAGCGGCGAGGCTACGCTATTGCCGTGGGTACAGGCAGAGCCGCCAAGGAGGTGGAGGTACCCTTTGCGACCTGCGGCTGGCTTGATGAATTCGATGTCAGGCATATTGCCACGGCGACGGATATAGAAAAAGCGGAAAAACAACTCGGCAGGGCCTTGGATAAGCCGAACCCTTTCGTCTACTATGCGGGAGCGTTCGGAAGATATGAGAAGTGTTATCGGGATTATATTGATCATCCCGACAGGTACAAGCAAGGCATCTATTATATTATCGGTGACTCTCCGGCCGACATTCGATGTGCCAAGGCTATGGGAGCCGTGATGATTGCCGTTCTCACCGGATTGGAAGGAGAAGGGGCAAGACCGCTGTTTGAGCGGGAAAAAGCCGATTATATCGTCAGTTCCCTCCTGGATATTTTACCCCTTCTTCCGTAAGGGCGGGAACAGGAGCAGGCCATACTGAAAGCGAACGCTTCAGTATGGCTTTTTGCCGTTTTTCTCCTGTTTCAGCCGCTGCCGTGCAGGTGCTGAGAATCCGACATCGGAACAGTTATTCCTGAAGGTATTCGTAAGGTATATACAATGCATAATCCATATGAAGAGTCTGTCTGATTATGTCCGAACGGAGCATTTTTGGTCCGAACGGAGTGGAAAATTCTCTGTGTACCTGTGTATTATATAAAGATAATGATACTCAAAATTTAAATAAGTGAAGCAGTTGTTATGCGGAGCTTATAGTTGAGCAGCATAATCTGACAGTTTAACAGGGAGGGAAAAACATGAAATCTCATTTACGAAAAGCGGAACGAACGGCTTTTTTGGTTTGCGCCGTAATTACGTGGCTGTCGGCTCCCGCTTTGGCGGCGGACGGTTCGACAACGGGGGGGCGCATTGATACCGGCGATGTCGTCGTTCGGATGGATGCGGCTAAAGAAGTGGCTAAATATGAATCGCAAAGCACTACGATTATTACAAAGGCGGATATCGAAAAGAAACAGGCCAAGTCTGTGGAAGATCTTATTTTCAGTGAAACCGGCATAACTCGAACCGTTGATTCCATGGGACGTGTAGGTATCGCTATCCGCGGTGCCGATCCGCGGCATACGCTGATCCTTGTCGACGGACAACCGGTTATCAGTGATGTGTCCAAATACATGGGTGCCGGCGATGAAGCAATGCGTATCGGTGCGGAAAATATTGAACGCATTGAGATCATCCGTGGTGCGGCGTCCGCTAAATACGGGGCCGACGCCATCGGCGGCGTCGTCAATATCATTACCAGGGCGCCGTCGGATAAGCCGAGTTTTCAGCTGAATGCCGAAGCACGCTACCATAGGCACGACGGCACGGATGAAAACAAAAATACTTGGCCGTCGAATTATTATTTACGCGCCGATTCCGGTAAAGTCGGTAATGTCAAGTTCAGTATTTTCGGCAGTAAGCGGGATATCATGCCTGTTTATTCGAACGAGCGGGCTTTTACGAAAGGCTCTGTCCTGAGCGGCTGGTACGATGATTTCCGTCCGTCTCTGCGCTATTACGGTACGTCCAAGAATATCGGTGCCGCGCTGAAGGTCGAGATTGACAAGGATCATGCCATTTCTTTCCGCGGCATGAAAGAGAAAGAGGACATGCAGCGTCGGAATAAAAACTCTACAGGATTTATTGAATCATACTTTGAACCCATGCAGATTTTCAAACGCACCATGGATCGGGATACGTACGGCCTGTCCTATACAGGCCGCGGCGGCAAGGCGGATTGGAAACTCGATGTGGACTACGGCAAAATGAAGGAACGTGATACGGGCGTTACAACTTATTACAATAAAGGGCGCGACGCTTATTCTGGGCAGAACGGCTTGGTGTCGCTGGACTGGCTGGAGCATAAGCAGCTCGGCGTTAATGCCGTCCTGAACTATGCGCCTAACGGCAGGCACCTTTTTACCTACGGCCTCGGCTATACGGAAGAAAAGGCTGACGGTACACGTCTGAAAAATGCGCCCAAGCGCTGGATACGCTCCATCGATCCCTGGGACTATGAACGGAATCTTTATGTCCCTATTGAACAGGGCGGAAAATCCGGCGAACCCGATTCGAGTATTCATAACTATGCGTTTACGTACGGAGCCGACGGCGTTCTCCAGTGGAATCGCAATCTGGAATACTACAACAGCGAAACGGCGCCGCCTTTTCCTTATGAAGAATATAAGGAATGGACCGGTACCAGACTGCCGCATAACGGAACGACCCTCCCGGCCAACACGATTGAACAATATGAAGGGTGGGGATATTTTCCTGCCGGCACCTATCAGAACGCACTGCAGGAGGCACTGCATAACGGCTCCATCACACAGGCCCAGCACGACCGCCTGCTTGCGGCGGGAGCAAAGCATAAGGCCTTTGCCCAGATACTGAATGATCTGAATCCGGGGTATGATACACACTACCGGGATATTGTCGATATTTACTACGGTGGCAGTGATGTTTCCACAGCGTTTACGCCAGAAGAGCGTCGGAACCTTAAGTATAACGGATCGTATTTTAAGGAAAACTATGACTCCCGCAAAAATATGCTTAGCGGCGGTGAAGCGCACCTGCGGAAACGTCACTTTTTTATCCAGGATGCATGGCAGGTCAATGACGATACGATACTTACTCCGGTCCTGCGCCTCGATAACAGCGATAAATTCGGCAGCCGCTTTACGGCACAGCTCGGCATGACCCGCAACTTGGGCGGCAACCCGCACCGCCGTCTGAAGGCCAATATCGGGACGGGCTACGCCGAGCCGGGACTGGGTGAACTCTATTATAACTGGGAAATGTACGGTTCCGCCGGCGGCAGCCATTACGGCTGGTACTGGGTGGGCAATCCAAATCTGAAACCGGAGAAATCGTTGAATTTCGATATAGGCATTGAAGGAGAAAATAAGAAGACTTTTGCCAGGGCTTCCGTCTTTCACAATGTCATCGATGACTATATGACGACGTATTTTGTCGGACAGCTTATTGACTTCGGTTCGTATTTGGATCCGAACAGTTCCCTGAGTCTGGATCGGCTGTATACGTTTAAGAATATCGGCAAGGCTGAAATCACGGGCATCGAAGCGGAAGTGCAGCACCGCTTTAACAGCCGCTGGTCGGCCAAGCTGGGATACGCCTGGCTCCATGCCGTCAATAAGAGCGATCCCGACATGCCGCGACAGCTTCTGGACCGGCCGCAGCATAAAGTGGATATCAGCCTGAACTATGAAGATAAAAAGCACGGCTGGAAGGCGGCTCTCTGGGGAGATTACTATATTCACATGCTGGACAGCAATTCTGTTGCCAATACCTATACGGCTGCCGATTTTAATGCCGATACGGGAGAATGGAAAAAAAGAACCCGAACTACCGCCGCAAAACCTTCGGTATTTGGAATCTTATGGTCCAGAAAGAGTTCGGTAAAAACCTTACGGTGTACGTAGGCGTCGACAACCTCTTCAACTATCGCGACGACGACCGGGCCTATCAGGACCGACTCTACCGTCTGGGTGTGAATATGAAGTTCGGTCCCGCCACGGCGGAAGAAGCGGCGGCAAAGGCCGCGGCCGGGACAAAAATGAAGAACTCCGCTGTACTGACGGCGGAGGGGACAAGGGCTGAAGCTGTAAACGCTGTGGCAGACAGTTGGTTCCTCGACCGCCCGTCCGACAAAGATGCCGGCCGTAAGCGGGGGGATATCAAGCTTATCGGCGACTACCGCATACGCAGCGGCATGTGGGGCGGCCAGGACCTGGCCGGCATGAAAAAATCCGCTACCGTATCTCTTGACGATGAAGCCGTACGCAATATGAAAGATGAACCGGGACACGGGCTGGAACAGCGACTCCGTCTCGGCGCGGATATTCAGCTGGGAGAGACTGAAAACCTCGTTGTCGAGGGATCCAGCGGCAATGCGGTGGATACGAAATACACGGCCGCGGACAGGCGCGGCATCCACGGCGTGCGCCTGGAGCGGGCCGAACTCAGTAAAAAGGCGGACAAGTGGGATTTCACCGTCGGTCGCCTGACGGAACGCATGGGGACGACAGGTTACTGGTTCGGCAAAGAATACACCGGCGCCCGTGCCGTCTGGACCGACAGTACCACGCAGGTCCGCTTCGGTTACGGTGATTTCTCCTTCTCCACGGGCATCAACGACTCGGCCTACTCGCATGTGGAAAAGGGCATGTTTATGAGGGCCCCCACTCTGTTTGAAGTATTGGGTGTTGGAAAAGAAGGCAGTTCTTTGCGGCCGTATACGGGATATACGGTACAGCCCGATTACAGGACGCAGCAGCTGGACTACTGGGACAAGTTCCTGCATGCTACGGACGGCCTGACCGACCCTGTAGCCAAGGCCGACGCGCGTCTGGCCGTTATTTCCGAGCTGGCTAATCTGCTCAAGGGAGTAGGAGAATCGGGTAATAATATTTATACCGGAAAGGATTACTACAACGAGAAGTTCCTGAAAGCCAACCGGCACGGAAGTGATTATGATGATGACAGCGGTATTATTACAAATCCCAGGATTGCCTCGTATTCAATTGAAAACAAATATGAAGGATACGGCGCTGATATGATTATCCGTAAATCGGACGGTACGACAGTAAATCTTAAAAGCAAGAAAGCGGCACAGGCTGAATTCAAGCGGCCCGGAGATTATCCGGATTACAAAAAACCATATTACCGCAATTCTCTTATCGGCTATTGGCGCGGTATGGGGCTACAGCCCATTGAAGCGCCCAGCTTCGGAGATATCTTCGGGCCGGACGGCAAGGCGAAGATTTACAGCTATCTGAAGTCCATTACGAATGCCGTAAAAGCGGAATATGCAAAGCGCGGCGAAAAGATTACTTACGTTGACGATACCGGCAGGGAGCTGACGGAGCAGGAGCAGTTGGATAAAATGTATATCAACTTCGTAGGTTTGGGCCAACCGGCGACGTATATCGGCGGTACGGCGGTCGTTACCGACTTTATCGCCAATTTGATCACTTGGGCCCACTATGATCCGACCAACGGCGCCACGAATCTGCCGCTGAGCGGTCTGCCGGAAAATATCCTTGCCGTCGGCACCTTTGTCAAACATGATGTCATTCCCGCTATCGACAGGGCCGCCTATATTCAGGTACGCTGGAAGGTTGCGGACAATTTCGGCCTGAACGCATGGTATCTCCGTTCCTTCGGAGACGGCTTCCGTGTGCAGGAAAAAGAGCTCAATGTGGCCGATGTTTTCGGCCTGGGAGCGCAATACAGGGTGGGGACCGATGCCTTCGTTTCCTTTGACTGGGGGCTGAACCGCGCCGAAACGGGGCGCTACTACCACGGTGGCCGCGGTGCATGGGGTGATTACACGGGCGGCGGTTCGAGCCCGACCTTCTGGGTGCTGCGTTTCGACGTGGGCCGTGCTGATACGGACGTACCCGGATCGTGGCATGCATTTGCCGATTACAAATCCTTTGAACACGGCTCCTTCCTCGGCGGCAACGGTACGGAAGGTCTGCCGGACCGTTATCTCGACGGGATCCGTTCCTTCACGCTCGGTGCGGGATATGTGCCGGCGAAGAACTTCCTTCTGGAAGCCTTTTATACCTTCGGGGCCAGGAGTACGGGACGGCGCGGGGTCATCCACGGCGGTGACAGACTGAGCAGTGAAGCGTTCACCCTCGGTGATTATACGCGCATCCAGGCTACTTATAAGTTCTAAAACGAAGCGGGCAGGAACCGTTCCGTTTTGGAGGGAACACCCTGGAAACGGCGTGTTACATACGGCCGCGCCATTGACAGCAGACGGTTCATTACCTATAATAAAGTAGCTGAGTAAAAGAAATCGGGAGTGTAGAAACGTGATTTTTTATTCTTCGCCCGTTTCGTATAACGGAAACGAAGGGCGGCTGTATAACGCAGCCGCCTTTTTTACAGGAGGAAGGCATGCGGTTACGAAGAAAACCTTGGATTGACGAGGCTGTTACAGCCTATGAATCCTTTGTCTACCTGCATCCGGGAGAAGAAGTAAAGGGGAAATGGCGCGAACAGTTCGCAACTCCGTCGGCGCCGCTTTGGGTAGAATTGGGAACGGGTAAAGGAAATTTTATTTCCCGCATGGCCGAGATTCATAAGAATGTAAATTTTATCGGCATTGAAGTCCAGCTCGGCGTTCTTTATTATGCGGCCAGAAAGTGCGCCGCCGCAGAGCTTTGTAATGTGCGGCTCCTGCGCTTTGATATATCCTTTCTGGAAAGTATTTTCGCAGAAGGGGAGGCGGATCGGTTTTTTATCAATTTCTGCGACCCCTGGCCGAAGAACCGCCATGCCAAGCGCCGTCTGACTCATCGGAGCTTCCTTGACAGATATGCGCGGCTTTTGACGCCGCACGGGACGATTCATTTCAAGTCCGACAATGCAGGTCTCTTTACTTTTACGCTCGGAGAATTCAAGGCGCGTCGATGGCCTTTGACGGACGTAACGTATGATCTTCATAACAGCCCTATTTTGAATGAGGCCGTGACCGAATATGAAGCCAAGTTCAGTGCCGCGGGGCAGCCGATTTTTCATTGCGTGGCCGAACGTCCGGCGGAGGTTCATTATGATGAATAAAAAAGCCGGAAAAATGAATATGGCGATGCTTGTTCTATTGACCGCGTTCTTTATGTTGTGGACTATCGGCACGGTTAATGTCTTCAGCGCGACCTTTGCCGAAGACATGTCTTCAGGCAGTGCATTCGGCCATTTATTCCGTCAGCTCGTATTTTCCGTCATCGGCCTGATACCGGCAATGTATGTTTTTAAACGGGACTATCGCGATTTGAAAAAACATACGGCCTGGCTCTATGCCGTAACTGTTTTGCTGCTTTTAGCCGTTCTTGCCGCAGGCGTTACCGTCAACGGAGCCAAGCGATGGATCGGCTTCGCCGGGTTTACGTTCCAACCGTCGGAACTGGCTAAGCTTACGGTTATTCTTTGTACGGCAACCATTTTGGCGCCCATGATAGAAGCGGGAAAACGGATAGAGTTTCTCGTGCCGTGGAAGACCGGGCGCGGCACATCTGCCCTGCAGCGGCTGACTGTTTATCCGCAGCGCTGCCTGGCCCTGACTCTTGTGCTGGCCGTTCCCGTTGTCGTGCAGCCTGATGCCGGCACGGCTATCATCATCATGGCCTTGCCGATTCTCATGCTTTGGATCAGCGGCGCGCGGGTCATGCATGTTAAATATCCTCTTCTTGCGGCCGCCGTTCTTGCCGGGCTCTGCCTTCTTGCGGCGCCCTATCGTATGAACCGCATTGTGGCCTGGCTTGACCCGTGGGGATACGAAAAGACGCTCGGGTATCAGACTGTTCAGGGACTTATCGCTATCGGTTCCGGCGGCATTATGGGCCAAGGGCTCGGCGAAGGGATAAGCAAGTTCAGCTATCTGCCTGAAGCGCATACGGATTTTGCCTTTGCCGTCCTTGCTCAGGAATGGGGACTCCGCGGTTCTTTGGTCATGCTTCTTCTTTTCAGCGCAATCATTTATTACGGGTGTATTTGTGCAATTAACTGCAAAGATCCTTTCGGCAGGCTTCTCGCTTTCGGCGTGACCATGTATTTCGGCGTCCAGGGATTTATCAATATCGGTATGGTCAGCGGTATGCTGCCCGTTGTCGGGGTGCCGCTGCCTTTTATCAGCTATGGCGGTACTTCCCTGATAGTTAATATGGTGGCGGCGGGGATCCTGCTGAATATATGTAAGTCCAATCGCCGCGAAGCACAGCGGCAGGCTCCGGCGGGGACCCTGCGAGAGCTGAAGTCGATGCGCGACGAAACGCGCAGTGTCTTCCGGCCCGGCCGGTCGTAACGGATAGGAGTGGAAGCATGAAAGAACGAAGGATTATTCAGGTTGATGAACGATTGCCGCTCTTGCAGACAATCCCTTTGAGTTTACAGCATTTATTCGCCATGTTCGGTTCGACCGTACTGGTACCCTTTCTCTTGAAGGTGGATCCGGCGACGGCCCTTTTTATGAACGGTATCGGCACGATTTTGTATCTCGTTATTTGTAAGGGCCGTCTGCCGGCTTACCTGGGATCGAGCTTTGCTTTTATTTCCCCTGTTTTGGCCGTCTGCGCCGTTCCCGGTATGGATTACGGCGATGCCCAGGGGGGCTTTATCGTCTTCGGATTGTCCTTTATGGTGCTTGCCTTGATCGTCGATAAAGTGGGAACGCACTGGATCGACGTTCTCTTTCCGCCGGCCGCCATGGGTGCCGTCGTCTCTATTATCGGGCTGGAATTGGCTCCTCTTGCCATGACCATGTCGGGTTATCTGGGTGAAGCACAGGGTATGAGCAATGAAACCGCCATGATCATTTCGACTTTTACGTTGATTGTCACTCTTTTGGCAACCGTCCTGGGACGCGGCTTTATCGGCATTATCCCTATTCTTATCGGTGTCGTTTCCGGCTACGTTCTTGCCTGGTGCCTCGGTGCCGTCGACTTCGTCAAAGTGGCGGCGACCCCGTGGTTTTCCGTGCCGACCTTTTATGAGCCAAAGTTTAACCTGAGTGCAATTATGATGATTATGCCGGCGCTTTTCGTCGTCTTTGCGGAACACTTGGGACATCTCTTCGTAACGAGCGATATTGTGGGCCGCGATTTGATTAAGGATCCCGGCCTTCATCGCTCCCTTTTTGCCGACGGCCTTTCCAACGTCATTTCCGGGTTTGTCGGTTCCACGCCGAATACGACATACGGTGAAAATATGGGTGTCCTCGCGATTACGGGCGTATACAGCACTTGGGTAATCGGCGGTGCCGCCGTATTTGCCATAATCTTTTCTTTTGTCGGTAAGGTTGCGGCCCTTATTCACGGGATTCCCGTTCCCGTTATGGGCGGTGTCTGCATTCTTCTTTTCGGTTTTATTGCCGCGGCAGGGATTCGTATGCTCGTTGAAAAACATGTTGATTACACGCGTTCAAAGAATCTTATTTTGACGGCCGTGACCATGATTTGCGGCCTTTCCGGTGCAACTGTCGTTCTCGGACCCGTGCAGCTTAAGGGTATGGGCCTGGCTACGGTTGTCGCCATGACACTGAGCCTGGCGTTCCTGTTGTTTGAAAAGCTTCGTCTTGACAATTATCATTAAGGAGAATCGGGCATGAAGGGCCTGCAGGAGTTATTACGAAAACAGGAGCATATGACCCGTCAGGATCTGATTGATCTTCTTTCTTTGACAGATCCGGCTGATTTACAGGCTTTGTATGAGGCGGCGTATGCCGTCAAAACGGACGCTGTGGGTAATATCGTTTATTATCGGGGCCTTATCGAGTTTTCCAACCGGTGTATTAAGAACTGCGACTATTGCGGTATTCGTCGGGAAAATAAAGCGGTAAAACGATTTGATACGGCTTATGGCGATATTCTTGCCATGGCCCGTTGGACCTATGAGAACGGCTACGGTTCACTGACTTTGCAGGCGGGGGAACGGCAGGATGAGCGGTTTATCGCCTACATGGAACGGCTCATAAAAGACATCAAGAAAATCGGTGACGGGGCGCTCGGCCTGACCCTTTGTGTCGGCGAACAGAGTGAAGAGACTTACAAACGCTGGTTTGCGGCGGGCGCGCATCGTTATCTTCTGCGTATCGAGTCATCCAATCCGCGGCTTTACGGCGCTCTGCATCCTCATGACGGCAACCATGAGTGGGATGTTCGCTATGACTGTCTGCAGGCGTTGAGGCGTGTAGGATATCAGGTCGGAACGGGGAATATGATCGGCCTTCCCGGTCAGACCGTCGAGGATCTTGCCGACGATATCCTTTTTTATAGACAGGAAGATATCGATATGATCGGTATGGGGCCGTATGTGACACATCATAATACGCCTGTCGGTAAAGCCGTTGTCGCGGCAGGTCTTGATTCCAAGGAGCGGCAGGCCGAACGGCTGCGGTTGGGCCTGATTATGATTGCCGTTACGCGGCTGTTTTTAAAAGATTGCAATATCGCCGCGACGACGGCCTTACAGGCGCTTCATCCGTTTGGCAGGGAACTCGGTCTGAAAGCGGGTGCAAACATTCTCATGCCGATTGTGACCCTGCCGAGGTTTCGCGGGCACTATTTACTTTATGACAATAAACCTTGTATTGACGATACACCGGGCCGGTGCCGCAGCTGTCTCGGGGCCCGTGTCGCCGCCGCGGGTGATACGGTGGGTTTCGGCAGATGGGGCGATTCGCCGCATTTTTTCAACAGAACGCAAGTACAAAAAGACGGGCCGTAACCCGTCTTTTTGTGTTACCCTGACTTAGGGTGTATACTGGAAATATATTGATTATGCATTATTGCAGCGGAGGCGAAGAGCGTGGCAGATATTAAGTTGTCAAAAGAGGAACGAACGGCCCGGTTTTATCGGACACTCTTTACATCGACTTTTATTATCAGTGCGGTTACAGTCGGCGGCGGCTTTGTAATTATACCTTTATTAAAAGGAAAATATGTGGATGAATACGGGTGGCTTACGGCCAAGGAGACTCTCGACCTGGTGGCGATAGCGCAGTCTATGCCCGGTGTTGTTGCCGTTAATTCGGCCATTATTCTCGGCTATCGTATGGCCGGATTCCCGGGAGCCTTCGTGGCGGCGATCGCGACTGTCTTGCCGCCTCTTATCACGCTTTCCGTTATTTCCGTCTTTTATGAATTTTTTATTCAGAATTATTATATTAAGCTCCTTCTGCGGGGGATGCAGTGCGGGGCGACGGCGCTTATTGTCAATGTAGGTATTGATCTTTTTATACGCCAATGTAAGCGAAAATGCATCTTGCCCGTCGTGATCATTATGGGGACATTTGTAGCGAATGCCTTTTTTAACGTCAATATTATGTATCTTATTTTTATTGACGGACTTATCGGACTCCTGTTCATGCGTTCGGCGAAGTATAATTAGGAGGTATTCATTATGATTTTTGCGCTTCTCTTCTGGGAATTCTGCAAGGTAAGCATTTTCTGTGTCGGCGGCGGTTATGCGTCCATGCCGCTGATTCAGGCCGGCGTGGTCGATACGTATCACTGGTTGACGATGAGTGAGTTTGTCGATGTTTTTACTATTTCTCAAATGACGCCGGGCCCTATCGGTATTAACGCCGCTACCTTTGCGGGTGTGAAGACGGCCGGATTTTTCGGCGGCGTGGCGGCGACGGCAGGTTTTATTGCCCCTTCCCTGATCATAGGTATCACGTTAGCAAGAGTTTTTCTGAAATATGGTGACATCGGTCCCGTCCGCGGTATTCTCAACGGGCTTCGGCCGGCTGTCGTGGCGCTTATTTGTGCCGCCTCCATCAGCTTTGTCCTGCTTGCCGTCTGGAATACGGAAGAAACGCCGGTCGTCTGGGGAGATTACAGTGCGGGCGGTGTCATTATCCTCGTAAGTGCCGTAGTTGCCGTGCGACGTAAAGTCGGAGTTATTACGGTGCTTGCCGGTGCGGGCGTCCTGGGCCTTGTCCTGGGGATGGCAGGATTGTTGGCGGTTTAATCCGTCCGGAAAGACAGTTTGCCCGGCGTCGTTTTGACTGCCTGTCGATAACCGTGTATAGTATACTTATAAAGTAAACTATTAAAGGATCTGTAACGATCCGGTCAGTGTGTCAAAGGAGGGCGTGCTTATGAAATGGCGTCTGCTGAATCAGTTCGGTTGTCCCAAAGGGGCCTGGGGACGGTTTATTATTCGCGGTATGAATATCGGGCATCGCCGTTTATGGGATTGGTGTTTGGAGCAGGTACGGATTGATGAGAATTGCCGATTGCTTGATGTAGGTTGCGGCGGCGGCAGAATGATCAGAAGCTTGTTGGACCGGTACCCCTCTCTGCGTGTTGATGCCGTTGACGTATCGGCAGAGGCGGTAGCTTACAGCAGGAAAGAAAACCGGCGATATCTGGGCAGCCGCTGCCGTATTGAGCAGAGCGGCGCCGAGTCTCTGCCGTATGACGATAATTCTTTCGACTTGGTGACTACTTTTGAATCCCTGTATTTCTGGCAGGATATAAGAAAGGGCTTTGCCGAAATATACCGGGTTCTGAAAGACGGCGGCCGCCTCGTAATCGGCCTTGAAGCGGCGGATCCGTCCGATAAGACATGGTCTTCGCGGATTGAAGCGATGACTATTTATGCTCCGCAGGAGCTTCGGACCCATTTACTGGACTGCGGCTTTTCTTCCGTACGGACGGAACCGGCCGAGCCTGTGAAAGGGGGCCGACTTTGTGTTGTCGCCCGCAAATAACGGTCCGCTGTCCGGCAGACCGTCTTTTTCGCGGCGATACCGCCGTTTTTCGGTGTACGTATCTTGACGGTGAACTTTTGAATTTGATATACTTGTTCCGTTACGGAAGGGTGTCCGAGTGGTTTAAGGAGCTAGTCTTGAAAACTAGTGATACCGCAAGGTACCGTGGGTTCGAATCCCACCCCTTCCGCCATGCTGTAAGGACGGGGAAATCGCATATATACGATTTCTCTTTTTTTTTAGGGAGGCGAATAAAATGGGATTTTCACCGCAGCATCTCGTTGTCTGCACTATTGCCGTCTTTGCTTTTCTGTGTATTCTTTTTGCTGTCCACTATACGCGGCATCACGGCAGTAACGATTTGTTTGAGCCGCACTTCCGCAAGGTTGGGGACGGCGTCGTTATCATGGAGTTTTACGGGTTCGGCGCAACGGGGGGAAATCGTATAAAACGTTTTAAACGTGTGTACTTTGAAGGCAAGGTGGTATCTTATGAAGGTCTTAATTATACGATTGACAGCGTATCAGCGGCTACGGGCAGCACGGGAAAAATAGTCTGCGTTTTAAAAAAGTTATAATCAAAAACCGCACCGCAGAGAGTGACATGCCCCCCCCAAAAGTTAGACCGGACACTAACGAGGGGAGATTGGCACACAAGAAGGTGCGGTTTTTTGCGTTCGCCACTCCGGAAACAAGTCTGTGAGCCGTGTCGTTACAGGTTTTGCGGGGTAAGCAGCCTTGCTATTTCAACGTATTTATGTTATATATTTAACTGTACATTTATATCTTAAATCAGGTTTTTTAGAAAAGGGGCAGTGATATGTATCACATACGTGTCCTTACAGGACATCAGGATGAAGACGATTTCGGAGAGCGGTTGAGCGATATTGCCGAAGTGGAATATTGCTCAGCCGCGGAAGATGAAGAGTTGATAGAGCGGCTGGAAGATGCGGATATCGTTATTTGTGAAGATGAACCGCTATCCGGAGCCGTGTTGAAAGAGTTGGACGATTTAAAGCTTATCATCGTCTTAGGCGAAGACGCTTCCAACCTGGATTTGATGGCGGCGGCGGAGAGACATATCAAAGTCCTTTGCCTGAGCGATTATTTTGAAGAGGACGTGGCCGATCACACTTGCGCCATGATTTTGTCGTTATTACGCCAAATTCCCGAATATGCGAGTGATGTGCGCAATAACGGCCGTTGGCAGTTCGGCTCCGTTCCCTGGCCGCTTCATCGTGTCAGCGCAAATCTTATCGGCATTGTCGGCTTCGGACGCGTCGGGCAGCTTGTTGCGGCACGGTTAAAACCGTTCGGCTGCAACCTACAGGCGTATGATCCCTTTGTCAGCGAAAAGATCATGCTTGAGCATGATGTCAGACCTGTTGATTTTGATAAGCTTTTAAAGACGAGTGATTTGATCACCCTGCATTTGCCGCTGGAAGAATCGACGCGGAACATGTTTCAGGAAGAGCAGATGGAAACGATGAAAAAAGGAGCCATGCTCGTTAATTGCGGCAGCGGGGGCCTTGTCGATGAGGCTGCGCTTTATCATGCCGTTGATGACGGGCATATCCGCAGCGCCGCCTTGGATACGTTGACCATGGAGCATCCGAGCGCCATGTTTCTGGAAATGCTCGGACGTCCGGAATTTTTACTCACACCTGACGTGCGGGCTCATTCGCTTGAAGCGGAAAAAGAAAAGTATGATGATGCCGAACGGTACATCCGCTTGTTTGTCGAGGGAAAATATGACGGTATCCCTTTCATTACCTCTTCTGAAGAATAATATGGGTTTTCAGGAGTATCATACTATGAGGAGGACTTGTCTTGCAGATTTGGAAGCTCCTTTTTTTTCTGCTGCTGCCCTGTCTTGTATTGGCAGGCTGCGGCACCGGCGGTCAGGAAAATACAAAAAGCATGATGCGGCAAGAGGTTGCCACGGCAGTTCCGGAGCAGGGGATTCCTGTCCTCATGTATCATATGATCGGCGATGCGGAGGATAACGACGCCGTTTTAAAGGAATCACACCTGCGTGCGCAGATGAAGTTCCTCAAAGATAATGATTTTCACCCCATTACGATGGAGCAGTTGTACGAGTATATTGTTTTTAACAAACCCGTACCCGTGAATCCCGTTGTCATTACATTCGATGACGGTTATCCGGATACGTATTCCGTCGTCATGCCGCTCATGAAAGAGTTCGGTTTTGCCTGTACTGTTTTTATTCCCACGTATGATGCCGATCAGGGGACCCGTTTGACCTGGCGGCAAATTAAAGAAATGCAGGCTTCGGGAATGACGATTGCCGGGCACGGCTATCATCATGAACGCCTGGCTGAAATGAGTGAAGCGGTTTTGAATGAAGAAGTCGCGATGTGTCAGAAAGAGTTAAAGGAACAATTAGGCATTACGAATGAATATTATTGCTATCCTTACGGCTCGAACGACGCGGCGTCACAGCGAGTAATGAAAAAGAACGGGATCAAGCTGGCGTTTACGATGAGTCCCGGCTGGGCCAGGTATGGTGATAATCCGTATGCTATCGAACGCATTTGGGTGGGCAATGCGGTGGACATAGACAATTTCAGGCAGCGCGTGACGACACCGCGTTATGAAGAACGCTAAGCTTTTTGAGGTTGAGGTATATATGAAGATAGCTAAAGAAATCGGCAAGTTCTTATTGGTAACATTCCTGTTTTTTGCAGTGACGTCTCCCGTTGTCGTCCTTTTCGGACCGTTTGACAATATTAAACGGACCGTTGTCGGTGCTATTTTGAAGAGCCGTCATCCTCAGTATATTACATGGCTTTTTTCGCAAGAAGAAATTGATAAAATTCTCGGCGGCATCAGTACGGCACCGAGACAGGAACTCTTTGCGTTTACATCGCGGACGGATTCGTCCTTGAAATTAAAAAATATCGATTCCAATCGTTTCAAAGGCTTTCTGCTGGAAATCCCCGATCCGAAGCGAGTACAGATTGCTACAGCGGAAAACCTTGATGAAAAGGGCGACACGACGAGCGGTATTGCACAGCGTAACGGTGCTGTCGCCGCTATCAACGCGGGCGGCTTTTACGATGCCAACGGCACCGGTACGGGCCGCAGTCCTTACGGGTTTATCATTCACGACGGCAAATTTGTTCTGGGACAAAATGTGTCGGACGGCGAAGTTAATGAGTTTGTCGGGTTTACGGAGGGAGGGAACCTCATTGCCGGCAATTACAGCAAGGGTGAATTGATTGCGATGGGCGTCAAGGAAGGTATCTCCTTCGGCCCGGCACTCATCGTTAACGGCGAGAAAATGATCACCAGCGGGGACGGCGGTTGGGGCGTAGGGCCGCGCACGGCTATCGGACAACGCAAGGACGGGACCGTCCTTTTTCTCGTTATTGACGGACGGCAGCCGTCTTACTCCATCGGCGCGACCTTGAGGGATGTTCAAAATATACTCTATGAAGAAGGCGCCTATATTGCGGCCAACCTTGACGGCGGCTCGAGTTCGACCTTGTTTATGAACGGCAATGTCGTCAATAAACCGGCCGATCTCCTCGGCGAACGTATGATCCCGACGGCGTTTATTGTGAAGTAGGAGGCGCGGCTATGAAACTGAAAAAAGTTGTACTTACTTTTATTGTCGGCATCTTGCTTCAGGCGGGTATATATTATTATTTGGATACGGTCCTTTTTGCGGCGACGTCCGATTACCAGATCGGCAGTACGAATCAGCAGGAGGCAATGGGCTTCGGTGTCGTGCCGGACGGACAGGCATATTATTCTTTTGATAAACGATTTATGGCGACCGTCGTCGGTGATACGGTTACTATTTATCAGGCCGGAAAGAAAGGCGAACCGCAGCGTGTCAGCCTGCACGGCCGTAAACTTTCGTTCTTCGAATGGCTGCCTGATCGTAATTTAGCGATTTTCGCCAGCTACGGCCGTGATGACCGGACGGACCAGTACGGCGTTTATATTGCGCAGTATAATCCGCTGGCGCCTGAACGGGAACTCGACACGGAAATTGAAAATGCCCCGTACGACAGTAAGATTGTCGATGTGGCATATTCGGTAGCGACGAATGTCGTCTATATGAAACTTGAAGTAGGCGAAAATAAATATCGTATTTATCGTACCGATGCGAATTATGATACGCGGCGAATTCCCGTACAGGCCGAAAATATCGGCCGTATTGCCGTATTTTATGACAGAGACGTGTTTTTCTATGATAATCTGCGCACCGGTGTCGTTTATATGCTCGAAGGGGATACCGGCACGTGGCGTGAAATTTCTCCGAACGGCCGTTTCCGCCTTATCGGTATCGACGGCCAGGAGATTTATATTGCCGAAGTCAATGCGGACGGTAAGGTTATCGCCGCTTATCGCGGCCGCTTGAGAAAGGGATTTACGAAAATTGCTACGTACAGCACGCCGGAAGATTTCAGCAAGATTACGCTGGACAGTATGCATGAAGCTTCCGATAAAGCCGACAGTCATACGGAATGACAAGTAAGGGAGGTGGCCTTATGGCAAAAAATAAAATCCCGAAGAACCGCTCTCTTGAAGATATGTTTGCAGGCGTGAAGGAAGAGCTTACTTTTGAAACGGCCGATAGGGACGATGAAGCGGCTATATCCGCAAAAGCGCTCGGAAAACCCCGATTGCGGCAGACAAAAGGTGATTTGCGGAAACAATTCTTTACAGACGACTTGCAGGAAAAAGTGGGGGCCATCCTATTGGATATTAAATTGGCCTATTATAAGGACGGTGTCGGCGATATATCGTTGCAAGTGGTTAAAGACGGCAGGAACATCGTTATCAAGACGGCTCCGAAAACCGGAAAACACAATACATAAGGTGGTTTTACAATGAACGGATATAAGAAAATTGTCGTTCCCTATGACGGTTCGACACATGCGCAATTGGCATTGGACCATGCGGCATCTCTGGCAAAGGTTACGGGCGGAACTCTCATTATTCTGTATGTCGCTTCCCTGACGTCGGCCATGACGCGGATCAGCGGTTTTTTCGGCAGTTATGATGCCGGCGCCGTAGCGGAGCAGGTACAGCAGAAAGGGGAAGTTGTTTTACATAAAGCAAAAGCGTCTGTTCCTGTAGAAATTGAAACGGACGAGATTTTTGAAGTCGGTTCGCCCGGTGCCGTCATTATCAGTGTTGCCGACCGCATCGGGGCCGAGCTTATTGTTATGGGCTCCCGCGGCCTCGGCACTTTTGCCGGCGTCGCTCTGGGCTCTGTCAGTACTTACGTCCTGGAACACGCGAAGATTCCCGTAATCGTAGTTAAATAGAAAGTCTTGCCTTCCTGCTTTCGGTTGACGGTCCAGAGCCGTAACCGGAAGCTTTTTATATACGACTTATGCGGGAAGAGCTGCGGCAATGTCTTTATGCAAACGGCTTGCATTTGCGCAGGGGCGCATATATAATTAAGTTTGTACAGGGGAGGGGGCATACTCGTGCTTACATTGAAAAATATCTGTTTTTCGTATGATATCGGCTCGCCGTATGTCTTAAAAGATATTAATCTGACTGTAAACGACGGTGACTATATTTCCATTGTCGGTGAAAACGGATCAGGGAAGAGTACGCTTGTAAAAGTCTTACTGGGACTGCAGACACCCTCGGAAGGTACGATTATCAATGATTTTAAACGGATATCATATGTGCCGCAGCGTTTTGAGTCGTTAAACCGCCAGTTTCCCATTACTGTACGGGAAGTTATGAATTATTACCGTAAGGTAATGAAGCTCAGCGATAAATCTCTTATCGCCGCCTATCTGCGTCTTGTCGATATGGAAGCATACGGCGATTCACTTATCGGTAATTTGTCGGGCGGTCAGAGCCAGAAAGTATTTATTGCCCGCGCGCTCATGGCACAGCCGGAGCTCATCATTCTGGATGAACCGTCTGTCGGTATCGATGTACGCAGTCAGTCCGAGCTTTACGGGCTCTTGCATAGGCTTAATAAAGAAGGGCTGACAATTATTGCGGTTGAACATAATTTGCGCGCCGCCAAACGCAACTCAAACTTTATGTACCATATTGACAACGGGCGGGGACATCTCTGCTCGCCTGCCGAATATGTGCGCGAGTATGTTTCGGCCAATACGGGGAGCGAGTCCTATGTTTGAGTATATGTTTATGCAAAACGCTTTTATCGTGGCAGTCCTGATCGCTCTTGTCTGCCCCCTGATCGGCATATTTCTCGTCCTGCGCCGCTATTCTATGATTGGCGATGCCTTAGCCCATGCTTCTCTGGCAGGTGTCGCTGTCGGCCTGCTGGTGCATGCCAATCCTGTCATGAGCGCTTTTGCGGTAACGTCGTTTTTCGGGTTGCTGATCGAGATGCTGCGCAATAAGTTTAAACGGTATGCCGAATTGATACTCGTTATAATTTTATCCTTCTCCGTCGGTATCGCCATCACGATTATCAGTTCCGGCGCCGTTCGGGCAAATGTAGAGTCTTTTCTTTTCGGCAGTATGCTGACCGTGACAAATGATGATGTCATTTCCGTTATTATCCTCAGTGCCGTAACGGTGGCGACGGTTGTTTTTCTTTTTCCCCAGCTCGTCATGCTGACTTTTGATGAAGATGCGGCAAAAATTGCCGGCGTAAAGAGCCGGATGATCAATTATATCTTTTCCGTTCTCGTGGCGGCGACTATATCCGTATCCATTCGCGTTGTGGGGATTCTCGTTATCAGTTCGCTTATCGCCCTGCCGGTAGCAACGTCACTGCAATTACATCGCGGCTTTCGCAGCACGATGCTTTATGCCGTCTTTTTCAGTCTTTTCGATGTCATTGCCGGACTTATTCTCTCTTTTGAAGCGGGGACGGCACCGGGCGGCCTGACGGCGGTTATTTCCGTGATCGTCCTCCTTGCGGTTATTGCGGTTATGCAGATGCGCCGTATTATTGACGGAAGAAGGAGGGAGGTGCGTTAAATGGTGTGCGAAGATCGTTCAGAGCTGCTTCATCAGTACGGGTTGAAAAGCACAAAGCCGCGTAATGCCGTTCTTCACGTGCTTGTCGGGCAGAACGGGGCGCTGACGGCGGAAGAGATTTATCAAGCCCTTTTACGAGCGGGTACGTCCGTGAATTTTTCTACTGTCTATCGTGTATTGGAGCTTTTCGCGGCAAAGGGGCTTGTAAGAAAAAACTTTTTTCCCGATCTCCGCAGTTACGGTTTTTCATTGATGTCGGTCGGGCATACGCATCATCTCATATGCATGCGTTGCCATAAGAAAATAGATATATCTCACTGTCCGCTCGGTGATTTTGAAGCCGTCGTCGCGGCAGATACTGGGTTCGAAATTAAGGGACATAATCTTGAACTGTATGGATATTGTGAAAAGTGTCGTCATGAAACGGGCGGATATATATCGGCAGAGAAGAAGTAATTATGGCGGCTGCTCATGCCGTTGCAAACACTGCGAGCCGTTTTTTCGCGCTGCCCGGCGGTGTGAGACGGAGGCAGGGATTGGTGTTCATATGCCTGCAGAAAGCGAAAATACGTGTACGAATGTTTATTAATTGGCCTGGAATTGTGATTGATGAGATAATTCACGCGTTTTTATATAGCATATGTATGGAGTTACTTGTAAAAACAGTATAATCGGTCTGTCCGCATGTGCTATAATAATACATACCGTATAGACCATGATTCATCATATTCGGGAGAAAGAAGGAAAATGACATGACGGAAAAAGAAGGGCGCGCGACCGGACATATGTCCTGCTTACCTGCAGGCGAAGGCGGTCCCGTTATGAAAGATAAATATATTCAGCCCTTAGCCGATATTTATAAGGTTCTCGGTGACCCGACGCGATTGCGTATTCTACATGTTCTTTTGCATAATGAAGTGGCCGTGTCCGATATTTCACGGCAGATTAACATGGGGCAATCGGCAGTATCGCATCAACTTCGTATTTTGCGTAATGCCAGATTGGTCCAATTTCGCCGTGCCGGTAAAGAAGTATACTATTCTTTGTCGGACAATCATGTTTATACATTGCTGGAAGTAGGCTTGGAGCATGTTTCCGAGTAGGCGTTGTCGCGTAAAGGGGGAGACGCCGTGTATATCTGGCTTATGCGACACGGGAAAGCCGACGCGGACAACGGCGGCAAGGATGAAGACCGCCGGCTTTCGCTGCGAGGCGTTACCGATGCGGCGGGAATGGCGAAAGTCATAAAAAACCATATGAATGCCCGCCGTCCCGTTATTTATGCGAGTTCTTTCGCCCGCGCCGTAGATACGGCCCGTGCCGTTGCAAGCGAGCTGGGGTGTCTGCCCGTAAAAGAATCATCGGATCTTTCGACGGGAGATTTAAACAGTTTTTATTGCCGTGTATTGCGGCAGGAAACTGAGAATGATATTATTTGCATTGGGCATACGCCGTATCTTGAGGCGTGGCTGCATACCTGGACCGGTTCGGTTCTCCGCTTTTCCCGGGCCGGGGTGGCGCTTGTCGAGTATGACCCTTATGACGGGCCTGTCGGCAAGGGGGAGCTTATAATGTATGTGCAGCCGGCTGTCCTATCCCTCTTGCGGGGATGTTTTTGAGGAGGTCTTTGACATATGATGAAACATGTCTTGTCCATTGCCGGCACGGATCCGTCGGGAGGTGCCGGTGCGGCGGCGGACTGTAAAACTTTTTGTGCCCACGGCTGCTTTGCGCTGAATGTCATTACCGCTGTTGTATCACAAAACACACAAGGCGTCCGCGATTATATGGATGTTCCGCCCGCTCTTATTGCATCTCAGATTGATGCGGTCTTTGAGGATATTTCCGTTGATGCTGTGAAGATCGGCATGGTCAGCGTACCCGAAACGATTCGTGCCATTGTCGGCAAGCTTGAGCAATATAAACCGCCTGTTGTCGTCATTGATCCGGTTATGGTCGCCACGAGCGGTCACCGTTTGCTTGCGCCGAAGGCGGAAGCGATTTTAAAAGAGCTTCTCTTGCCGTGGGCAACCGTCCTTACGCCGAATATTCCGGAAGCGGAAGTTTTGGCGGAGATGAAAATTAAAAGTCTTGCCGATATGGAACGTGCTGCCGAAAAAATTGTTGCGCTCGGCCCGAAAGCCGTTCTCGTCAAAGGCGGTCATCGTACGGAAGATGCGACGGACATCCTCTACGACGGCAAGCGGTTCCATTACTGTAAAGGCCGCCATATTGAAAGCACAAGCACGCACGGTACGGGGTGCTCTTTATCCAGTGCCGTCGCAGCCGATTTGGCAAACGGAATGACTCTTGCCGATGCCGTGAAAGAAGCTAAACAGTACGTCTTTGACGGTATTGCGCATGCTGAACCGATCGGCAAAGGCCATGGGCCGATCCATCATTTCTATGAACTTTACAGAAAAGCAGGCATGTGAAAAGGAGATATATAATGAAGCTTAAAATATACGCAAAGCGCAGTTTTACAGCCATAATGGCCGCCTGTGCCGTTTCCTGTTCCGTTTTTGCGGCAACGCCGACGGAAATTTATCAATCAGCCGTTTCCAATATGGCAGCTCATCCCGACGGAGTCTATACTGTTCATGTCGACACACAGATCCCCTTTGCCTTAGATTCGGCACTTAATCAGACTATATCCGTGCAGATGGTTCCGTTCCGAGTGAAAGGTCATACGGATATTGCTTCTGCCGGAATGGCCGAATTTTTCGGCCGTGCCGATATTTATGCCGAGCAGAACGGTGATATCCTGAACTGTTATTACCGCAAGAATGACGATGCGTGGAAAGCCGGCGAGGAAAAACTGAAAGACGCGACGCCGTTGGCTGAAAAAACGGTAAAAAGAACCGTGTCCGTTGCTTATTTGAAGAGTGTTACAAAAGTAGCGGATAATACTTATGCTGTAACGGTCGACCCGGCGATGTTGGATATCGGTGCGATTATGAGGGATATTCGCGCTAAAAAGGGTGACGACAAAAATCTGAAAGATATTGAAGGCGTTTTGAATGCAGTGAAACAAAGCGGCCCCGTTACGGCGACAGTAATGATTGATCCGTCACGTAATAAGATTACTCATTTTGAAATGCCTCTTACGGGACAGCTTCGCAGTCTTTTAACCTATGCCGTTGTGTCTTCAGACGGCATGATGACGCCTGCCGAACAGGCTATTGCGCAGCAAGTTGCCGATAACAGCACGGTAAATCTTACGCTTGATTATGCTGAATTACCTGAAGGGATTGACCTGACCGTGCCGCAGTACGTAAAAGATCAAGTTCTTGCCAGGGACAAACACGGAACGGGAAAAACTGTCAATGCGGCATTTTAAAAACACCGCAACGGGACGGGGGAAACGAAATAATTCGTTTTATGAAGGCGATTCTTGTTTTGGCGAGAATCGCTTTTTTGAGGTTGCGGGAAACCAATTTTGCGATATTAATATAAATATTTTTAAACAATTCTTTTCGTAAAACGTCTGTCTTACTGCAATATATATTGACAGATTACGGAAAAAAGCGGAGAATATGAAGAAATGTAAAACGGACGTGACTTGTAAAGCCCGAAGCGGGCATTCATATAAAAAACGTTTTGTTTAAAATTAAATAGGAGGAATATATCTTGGCAAAAAAGGAAAAGCTTATGGTTATCCCTTTGGGCGGTCTTGGGGAAATCGGTAAGAACATGACGGTTATCCAGTACGGTGATGATATCATCGTTCTTGATGCCGGGTTAGCCTTTCCTGATGATGACATGTTCGGCATTGACCTTGTTATCCCCGACATGAGTTATCTCATTGAAAACAAAGATAAGGTTAAAGCCGTTGTCATTACACACGGACATGAAGACCATATCGGCAGTCTGGCTTATTTACTGAACGAAATCAACGTGCCCGTGTATGCGACAAAGCTCGTTTGCGGCCTTGTTGAGGGAAAACTGAAAGAAAATCATATAGGACACTATACCTTAAATGAGGTGCGGCACGGAGATGAGGTGCAGATCGGCTGTATGAAGGTCGGCTTTATTCACACCAATCATTCCATCCCCGATGCAAGCGCTCTTTATTTTAAAACCCCCGTCGGTACTGTCGTTCATACAGGAGACTTTAAAATCGACCTTACTCCTGTCGACGGCCTGCTGATGGACATGCACAGATTTGCCGAACTCGGCCGACGCGGCGTTCTGCTTCTGATGTCGGACAGTACGAATGCGCTCCGCCCGGGCTATACGGAATCGGAGCGGACTGTGGGCGAAGCCTTCCGCAAAGAATTTAAGGAAGCGACAGGACGTATTATCCTTGCGACTTTTGCGTCGAATATCTCTCGTATTCAGCAGGCCGTTAACACGGCTGTCTTATATAAACGCAAGGTTCTTGTCCTGGGCAGGAGCATGGTCAACAATGTGGCCGTTTCTCAGGAGTTAGGCTATTTGGAAGTGCCTGAAGGCGTATTTATTGAAGCGGACGAACTGAACCGCTACACGGCCGATCAGATCCTTATTTTGACGACGGGCAGTCAGGGGGAACCGATGGCAGGCCTGTCCCGGATGGCGTCGAACAATCATCGCAGCGTCAGTATTATGCCCGGCGATACGGTTATTATCTCGGCAACGCCTATACCCGGCAATGAAACAGGTGTAGGACGTACAATCGATAATCTCATGCGTCTCGGCGCCAATGTCGTATTCGGTAAGGATAAGGGTATTCATGTTTCCGGCCACGGCAGTCAGGAAGAATTGAAGATCATGCTCGGCCTTATTAAACCGAAATATTTTCTGCCCGTTCACGGTGAATACAGAATGCTTAAATGCCACGGCGAATTGGCTGTGGAAATGGGCGTTGAGAAGGATCATGTCCTCATCGGGGATAACGGACAGATCTTTGAATTTACCAATCGTTCCGGCCAGAAGGGCGGCCGCGTCAATGCGGGTCGTGTCTTTGTTGACGGATTAGGTGTCGGCGATGTCGGCAATATTGTTATCCGCGATCGCCAGCAGTTGGCGATGGAAGGCATGGTTATTGTCGTTATGACCCTGGCCAAGGGTACAAGCCATGCCCTGGCGGGGCCTGATATCGTATCGCGGGGCTTTGTTTATGTACGCGATTCGGAAGAGCTTATGAGTGAAGCTCATGATAAGGTGGCAGCTGTTTTAGAACGGTGTGAAGATGAACACATCCGCGAATGGTCCGTCATTAAATCTCAAGTACGTGATACGCTCAGCCGGTATCTGTTTGAAAAAACGAGGCGCCGCCCCATGATTTTACCGATTATTATGGAAGTGTAATTTTATAACCATGACGACAGCGGAGGTGGCTACCTCCGCTGTTCTGAGTATAATGAAGATTTTGAAAAGGAGAGCTGACAGTGGAAAAGCTACATACCCTCTCTGCCATTGGCCGTGCCGTTATCCTGACTGCCGCCGTGGCGGAGATATTGGCAGTATTTCCGGCTACATTCCCTATGAGTTATTTGATATTTCCCTTGCCTGTCGGCATGAGCTTTTTCGCGTACGGCCTGCGTCGCGCTGTTGTAACGGCGCTCGGCATGACTGCCGTGGCGGCCCTGATTTCTTCGCCGCCGGCGGCGTTATTGCTCTTGGCATTTAGCGGGCCTTACGGTTTTTTTGCAGGGGCGTTTTTCCGCTACGGCTGGTCCCTGAAAAAGCTTATCGTACTGACTGCCGCGTATATTGCCGTGCTTATGACACTGTTTTTTGCCGCCCTCTACGTCACTATGGATATTAATGTCTTTGCTGCAGCGCGCCAGGAGCTGGATGCTGTTATTACCCGAGGGCTAGCGAATGTTGCTGACACAGGTATCTCGGAAATTGAACTGATGAATACGCGACGTAATGTTACTGCGGTGCTTGAAGTCCTGCCTCTTATCATACCTTCGGCTATAATAATTGCCGCGGCGGTCATAGTGTATTGTACGGCTAAGGTATGTCGTTTTATTATGTGCCGTTCGGGTCTTGCTGTGCCTCCCGTTTTGCCTATCCGTTTTTGGGAAATGGGCAAGCCTGTGGTATACTTATATGTGTTGGCTCAGGTCATGCAATACTGGGGGACGACGAGAGAAATATTCCTTCTTAACGGGGCCGGCGTTAATCTGGATACGGTGACCTTTTTTCTCATCTCGTTGAATGGGCTGGCAGTTATCTTCTTTTTTTTACAGCGACACTTTCAGATCGGTGCGGTTACACAGGGAATCTTAGTGTTCCTTTATTGGTTCGTACCCGTACCGACTCAATATATTACGTTTTTATCGGGTATGGCGGATATTCTTTTCCGCTATCGCCGCAAATATCGCGTCGACTGATGCGTTAGGAGAAATTATGCTTAAAAAGTTATTTTCAGGTAAGGCTGAATTCGTTTATTTTGCGGTTATTCTGATTCTGCTGGTTCTGATTGCTTTATATAATTGGGTTATTGCCGTATTATCTCTTATTTTGATTGCCGGTGTTTTTGTATTGATGCACAAGAGCGATACGGAACGGAATCGGGAAATCAGCCGCTATTTCGACGCCATCTCCAAGAGTGTCGATCAGGCGACAACCTATGCCGTGCAGAATTTGCCTATCGGTATTGCCATCGTCGATAAAGGCGCCGGTCTCTGCTGGGCAAACAGTGTGTTTTTCGATTGGATAGGCTCGGCGGAAGAAAATGAACGCCTCGATCGGTCCATGCCGAATTTACAGATTGAAAAGATGTGGGGCAAGGCAGGTTATTTTTTTGAACTTATTAATGAGCGTCAATACCGTGTCGTCTATAAAAGCCTGCAAGGAGAAGCGACTGACGGTGACGGCTACTTAATTCTTTACTTTGACGATATTACGGAAACGGAACAACAGAAGATCCTCTGTCTTAAAGCCATTCCCGTTTTCGCGGAAATTGAAATCGATAATATGGAAGAAGTGGCTAAAGGTATGACTGCGGTTCAGCAGGCTACGTTGTGGACGGATGTGAATAACTGCATTGTTAGCGAGTTGACCGACTTGGGCTGTTATATTCATTCATATAATAACGGCAAGTACTTTGCCTGCCTGAGCAGGGATGCCCTGGATACATTGAAGGAAAATAATTTTTCATTCCTTGATAAAATCCGTGAAATCCATACAGTCAATCGTATTCCCGTCACTATCAGTATGGGTGTTGCCGCGATTCCAGAAGAACTGGTCAAATCGGGACATACCGACTTTGACGGATTGGCGGAAAAATCCCGTGCCGGTCTTGATCTGGCTCTCGGGCGCGGCGGCGACCAGGTAGTAGTTTATGAGGATGACGGCGGGGCCCGCTTCTATGGAGGTAAGAGCCAATCCGTAGAGAAGCATACACGTGTTCGCGCACGCGTCGTGGCACAGGCTATGCGGGAATTGGTCAACGCGTGTGATTCTATCCTCATTATGGGCCATACCCGCGAAGATTACGACAGTCTCGGGGCGGCTGTCGGTGTTGCGCATATGGCGCGTCTTTCCGGCAAACCTGTACATATTGTTATGAGCGATCAGAGTGATTCAGTGCGGTACCTGGTTGATCAGTTGAAAGCCGATGAAATTTATAATGATATGATTATTTCCGCCGATGAAGGTCAACGTATTTGTACGGAGAAGACGTTGCTTTTTGTTGTTGATACGCATCGCGGCGATATGACGGCGGCGAGCAAACTCCTTGAAATGACGCCTCATCGTGTCGTTATCGATCACCATCGTCGCTGCGCCGATTTTATTAAACGCCCGCTTCTGACATATATGGAAACATCCAGTTCGTCAACAAGTGAGCTCGTCACGGAGCTGATTCAGTACTACCAGGAAGATGTGGAGCTGGACAAGCTTGAAGCGACGGCGCTCTATTCGGGTATCGTCGTCGACACGAAGAATTTTGCCGTCCAAACGGGCGTACGCACCTTTGATGCAGCCGCATATCTGCGCCGTTGCGGTGCCGATCCGGAAATTGTGCGCAGTCTTTTCAGTGCAGACTTTGATACGGTCAAGCTGAAGGCCGAACTTATTTCCAGGGCTACGATCAGAGACGGTGTGGCTATGACCGATTGCGGCCATTTGGAGGAAAACGCGACCATGATGGCAGCCCAATTGGCGGATCTGCTCATCAGTATCAATGATGTTAACGTCAGCTTCACATTTTATGAGCTGGCTGAAAATGTAATCGGTGTCAGTGCCCGTTCAAAGGGGCTTGTTAATGTGCAACGGGTTATGGAACTTCTCGGAGGCGGCGGACACAGCAATGTGGCCGGCGCTCAATTGAAAGGCGTCACGTCCGCAGAAGCGCAGGCCGCTGTTTGGAAAGCCCTGAAAGAAATTACGGTAGAAAAGGAGACGGAATAGAGATGAAAGTGATCTTGCTGCAAGATGTTAAAAAACTCGGCAAAAAAGGTGAGATTGTGGAAGTGTCCGACGGTTATGGCCGCAATTATCTGCTTGCGCGCAAACTGGCGGCTCCCGGCACGTCTGAGAATATTAACGATGCCAAGCAGAAAAAAGCCGCTGCCGACCATAGGGCGCAGGTTGCTTCCGATGAAGCCGTTGTTTTGGCAAGTGAGTTGAAAAAAGTGGAGCTCACTATTCCCGTCCGCATCGGTGAAGGCGGTAAAGTCTTCGGTGCCGTTACGGGCAAGGATATCAGTGATGCCGCAAAAAGGCAGTATGACCTTGATTTGGATAAACGTAAGGTGGAAATTAAAGAGCCTATCAAGGCTTTGGGTACATATGACGTTATTATTCGTGTGCATCCGGCAATTACAAGTGTTATCAAAGTCCATGTAGTCGAAGGTTAAGTATATGAAAGAATTGTTGGAGAAGCTTTTACAACGGCAAAAGTATTTGGAGCCGACAGCGGAAGAAGAATTGCGTCGGCAGGTGAATGTTCTTTACGGTGCCTTTACAGGACTTATCGGCCCGGAAAAAATGGTTCTCCGTGCCAGTAAATACTCAGCCCTGGCTTATATTCATTCAGAAGATCCGCGGCGGCGGCTGAAGGGATTGCAGCGCTTGGTCTATGAAGATGCTTCGTATGACAAGGTGCCGACGGACGAAGAAGTGGTAGATGTCCTCAATGATTTGGAAAGTGTCCTCGCCGAAATGCTTGCGCGTCAGGCCGTTGAAGAACGGTTGGAAAAGAAGATTTCCCAGCGTATGGAAGAAAAACAGCAGGAGTATGTACAGGAAATCAAGATGCAACTTATTCAGGAAGAATTGCATGACGTGGAAACGCCGCAGACACAGCAGAAATTGGCTCGCCTTGAATCACTTGATCGCGTAAAGTTGGCGGCCTCCGTCATGGAAGCGGTGCGCCCGAAGCAGTTGGATCGGATTGTCGGGCAGGAACGGGCTGTCGAAGCGATGCGCAGTAAGCTTGCTTCCGTTTATCCGCAGCATGTGCTCTTGTACGGTCCGCCCGGAGTCGGTAAGACGACGGCGGCGCGTATTATTCTGGAAGAAGCAAAAAAACTTCCCTTTACACCGTTTGAGGCGGATGCGCCTTTCGTGGAAACGGACGGTACAACTTTACGCTGGGATGCGCGCGATATGACGAATCCGCTTATCGGCTCCGTTCATGACCCCATCTATCAGGGGGCTCGCCGCGACTTGGCGGATACGGGTATTCCCGAACCTAAACCCGGTCTTGTAACGGAAGCTCACGGCGGGATACTTTTTATTGATGAAATCGGCGAAATGGACCCGCTCTTATTGAATAAATTGTTGAAGGTTCTTGAAGATAAGCGCGTCAAATTCGATTCTGCTTATTATGATGAAGCGGATCCGAATATACCCGCGTATATTCGGAAGCTTTTTGCTGAAGGCGCGCCTGCCGATTTTATTCTTATCGGTGCGACGACGCGGAGTCCGCAGGAAATCAACCCGGCCGTTCGTTCCCGTTGTACCGAGGTGTTCTTTGAACCGCTCGAACCGACGGATATCAAAAAAATTGTGGAAAATGCGGCCCACGATTTGAAGGTTGTTTTGTCTGATGGGGTTTCGTCCTATATCAGTGAGTTTACGGTCGAAGGCCGAAAAGCCATCAATATCCTCGCCGATATGTACGGGTATGCCGTATATACCGGAGGCGGTGCCGATGACGTGACCATTACGATGGAGCTGGCAAAGCACGTTGTTCAGATCGGCCGTTTTATACCGTATGCGACGGAAAAAGCTTCGGACAAACCTGCAGTAGGTAAGGTCTTCGGTCTCGGGGTGGCCGGCTATCTCGGCTCGGTTATCGAAATCGAAGCGGTGGCCTTCTCCGCCCGTAATGAAGGGAAAGGGTATTTTCGCTTTAACGATACGGCCGGTTCCATGGCAAAAGACTCTCTTTTCAATGCGGCTGCCGTCGTGCGTGCCGTGACAGGGAAGGAACTGTCCGATTATGATGTGAATATTAACTTTATCGGCGGCGGTCAGATTGACGGCCCTTCTGCCGGCACCGCTGTAACGGTCGCCTTGATTTCCGCTATTACAGGAAAGCCTGTCCGACAGGATATTGCCGTTACCGGCGAAATTTCCGTCAGCGGTAAAGTGAGAGCTGTCGGCGGTATCTTTGAAAAAGCCTACGGTGCCGCTCGAGCCGGTATGAAAGATATGATTATACCGGCTGAAAACAAGGACGATATTACGGAGCATCACTTGAATATGCACATCCATGCCGTGACAACGATTGAAGAAGTATTGAAGCTCTTGACTGTTGATTAGGAGAACCGTATGGAACAACGTATACCGCCTCAGAATGTAGAAGCCGAACAGGCTGTTTTAGGGGCTATGCTTATTGAGCACAATGCCGTTATTACCGCTCTGGAGAGGCTCAGCATCGATGACTTCTACAGAGATACGCACCGTATAATCTTTGAGGCAATGGAACATCTATATAGAGAAAATAAGGAGATCGATGTCATTACCTTGCCGGAAGAATTGCGGCGCATGAAGAAGCTTGAAGAAGCGGGAGGATTGGAGTACCTTCTCAGTCTGCCTAATCTTGTCGCTACGGCGGCAAATATTGAATATCATGCCGGGATTGTCGCTGAAAAAGCGCTTGCCCGCAACCTTATCCGGACGTGTACGGATGTGGCGGCCGAGGCGTATGACGGTGAAAAAGATACAGAAGAGATTCTCGACAATGCGGAACGACAAATTTTTCATCTTGCCGACCGCCGCAAGCGCGGTGACTTCGCTTCTGTCGGCAAGGTTGTCGACGAAGCTCTCGATAAGATCGCTAAACTTTATGAAAATAAAGAAGGTCTTACGGGGTTACCGACGGGATTTCGCGATATTGACCGGCTGACATCGGGGCTGCAGCCGTCGGATTTTGTCCTTGTGGCAGCCCGCCCGAGCATGGGTAAAACCGCGTTCACTTTGAATATCGCTCAGAATGTAGGTGTACGGCAGCATAAGACGGTTGCCTTCTTTTCTCTGGAAATGTCACAGGAACAACTGGTGCATCGATTGTTATGTCAAATTTCGCATGTTGATTCCCAGAAACTGCGCACAGGGCAACTCAATACGGATGAAGAATGGCAGAAGCTTACGGAAGCATGCAGCAAGCTTTATGATGCACCTATTTATATTGACGATACGCCGGGTATTTCCGTTGCCGAGATGCGTTCCAAGGCACGTCGCCTGAAGGCGGAACACGGGCTTGATCTGATTATCGTCGATTATCTTCAGTTGATGCAGGGGAGAAATTCCGAGAGCAGGCAACAGGAGATTTCCGATATCTCCCGTTCCCTCAAAGCCTTGGCGCGGGAACTTAAAGTGCCCCTTGTCGCCTTGTCACAGCTCAGCCGCAGTGTGGAAAGCCGGCAGGATAAACGGCCTATGCTCAGCGATTTGCGCGAATCGGGCGCCCTTGAACAGGACGCGGATCTGGTCTCCTTTCTCTATCGCGAAGACTATTACAATAAAGAAACGGAAAATCAGCATATTACGGAGGTTATTGTGGCCAAGCATCGTAACGGTCCTGTCGGTACGGCCAAGCTGTATTTCAGAAGTGAATATACCTTATTTATGAATCTGGACACGCAGCACGGCGATATGCCACCTACAGAATAGAAAAAAGCACGTCGGAATCAATCTTCCGGCGTGCTTTTTAGGCTCTTTTGCAAATGTTGGGGTGTGGTTATCTGGCAAGTCTTTTCCGGCATCGATCACGGTAGTAGTCGGTGCCATTCTTTTTGCTCAACAATAGAATACGTACTCGAAAGCGTTCAAAATGTCGGAGTCCATAACTGAGTCGTTTTAACACTTTAATTTTATTGTTGCACCCCTCTGTATAGCCATTGGAATACGGTAATAAGAATGCATTCATTATCTCTTCTTTCCATGAAGTAAACGATACGAAGAAATTCTTGAATTCAGGTAAATCAGCCTCTTTAACCAAGGCCAACCACCTGTCAATACAAGCTAAAATACGCTCTTTTCCCCACGCCCTAAATACCTTTCTAAATGCAAGCTTAAGTCGATACGCGTTTCGTAAATCATCGGATACTCGCAGTATTTCTTCCAACTTAATCAGTTCTTGCGCTGTTAACCGGTTGGGTTGTTTCATGAGCACCCGTTTATTACTCTTTACCATGGCTGAATGGGTCACGAGTTTCTTCTGTTCCCGTTTTCTGACCCGCTCTAGCGCCCAGTCCACCAAACGGCAAATATGGTATCGATCCCCCACGATATGGGCATGGGGAAACAGTTTCTCCATAATACACTTAAATTGGTTGGACATATCCATCACAATGAACTTAACGTTCATCCTGATGCGGCGTGTAAAGCCTGAGAAATACCGGCACAGGGCGTTAGTATCTCGTTTAGGCAAAATATCTATTATATTATGAGTATATGGATCCGTCAGAATGACCTGGTACCGTTGCCCGGCTGCATTCCCACGAAACTCGTCGATCCCCAGTACTTCAGGTAATGTGGACGGATGAGACACAGAGAGTAAAGAGCAGTACCGTATCACCGTAGTAACAGATACATTACAGGCACGAGCAATATCTTTATAACATAGGGGTTCGTGCAGGAGTCGAAACATCTCGGCCATGGTTGTCATGCTTATTTGCTTGTAGCGTTGTACGAACGGATTCTTCTCTGAAAACGAGTGAGTGCAATGAGGACAGAAATATCGGCGCCGGTTGTATTTAGCGTTAACGGGCCTTCCATGAATAGTCCCCAAGGTAACGGCACGAACGCGATAATCTTTTATACGGGTCGTGTCCTGTCCACAATACAGACACGTGTGGGTTGTAACCGGAAGCTGCACTTCATAAACAAGCCCTTCATCGGTTTGGTAACATCCGGTAATATATTCCTCTTTTATATGGAAGAAAGATTCTATATAATTAGTAGTGAGCATATGAGTTCGCATCCTTTCTTTAGGACTAGACACTTTTATTGTAAAGCATGCGAGTCTCATATGCTTTTGTTTTGCAAAAAAAGAATGCTGAAGTCAGCATCTTTCGATGCCGACCCCAACATTTATTATAGAACCGCTTTTTATATATCCGTCATTACGGATGAGTATTTTTTTGCCGCGCCAGGCAAAGGCACGTTTGCCGTAGGCCTCTTTGAATTCTTTGTTTGTCATGGCCGCGACGGCCGCGATGTCGAGACGGGTCAGGAGATTTTGTCTGAATTCGGGAATAGGTGTAGGCGCCGGGGTTCTGTTATGGGCGCAGACACGTTGACATTCATCACAACCGAAGATATAAGGCGTCTTGCGGATAATCCTGATTTCCTCACTGCTGAGGTCTCCTTTTTTTTGAGTCAAGTATGATTTGCAGAGACGATAGTCATAGTTTTTTCCGTCAAAACAACGGCCGGGACAAATCTCTTTACAGCGGCGACAATGAATGCATTCCCGTGTTGACGGCGTATCAATTTCCAAGACGGCCGTCGTCACGATGGTACCGATGAAACAATACGAACCGTAGTTTTCATGGATGAGACACTGATTGTCGCCAATAAAGCCGAGACCGGCCATGCGCGCCATATAGCGGTCGGCTAAGGGCGATGTATCGACGACGGGAACATATTCGACAAGGGGCTCGGCCTCTTTCATGAAGTCTCCGATTTTATGTAAGTAATTCCGGATAATCGTATGATAATCAAGAGAATGAGTATATAAGGAGAGATTACTTTCTGTCGGGTAACCGCAAAAATAAGGAAAGAGGACGACGATTAAGGATTTCGCTCCGGGCAGTATTTTTTCCGGTTCATACCTTTCTCTGCCTTGACCCGTTGCGAGCGGGCAAATCTCCGCATCAACATTTTCAGCAGGCAACTGAGCCGGAGCGATACCGACGGCATCCAGACCGAGAGACAGACAAAAGGATTTTATATCTTTGCTTGTCATAGAGCCGGGTCACTTCCCGCTCTGTCGGCCGCACCGGAGACAATGTAGCTGTATGCCGATGTATAACAAATGTTCAGATGGGTTTCCATCGCGGCGGCGGCTTTCTCAACATCACCGAGACGTAAGGCGTTGACAATTGTTTCATGTTCCTGCGCCGCCTCATGCACACGGTTAATGCGGCTATAGAGTGAATTAATGCCCGTGCGCTTGATTTTGTCGCGCAGTTCGTCAACAAGGCTGCGCAGGAGACTGTTTCCCGTAGCGGCAACGATAATATTGTGGAATTCCGTATCGCTGAAAATAAATTCATTATATGTAGGGATGGCCTGTTCGGCCATTTTTTTTTGTTGTTTTACAAGGAGCCGTAAAATTTCGAGCTGGTCTTTGGTGATTTTTCCGCAGGCCAAACGAACTGCCAGAACTTCCAGAGCCGTGCGAATCTGGAAAATATGAGTCAGATTTTTTTCATCCAAATTACGTACGACAATACCTTTATGGGGAATATAACGCAGCCACCCTTCTTTCTGGAGTTGGCGCATAGCGGCGCGGACAGGTGTGCGACTGACGCGAAACTCTTCGGCCAGGGCCCGCTCCGTCAGGACTTGGCCGTCCTGATATTTTTGCTCTAAGAGCCTGTTTTTTACAATTGTATAGACCTGTTCTTTTAAAGCAGGTGACTTGTTTTTTTTCATCATTGACTCCTGAACACGTAGTATCTATACGTGTATCATATACTATAACGCCGATTCTTGCCAAGTCCGCCATACAACCGTAAAAGGATTGAGTACGGCACATCCCTAGTGTACAATAAGGGCAGTAAAAAGGAGGTGCATTTATGAAAGAAGAAGAATTACAGCAAAAATTCTCGTGCGGTACGATTGAAACAACCTATGAGAATGGGCGCATAGCCGTGCTTAGCGGTCAAGGGAGCTTTGCCTTGGCCGGCATATATTTCTTTAACTTGTTCATGAATGCGCCTGATATATATATGAAACTTTATCCCTTATTGGGCCTTGTGTTTTGTCTCTATCGTATTTACAGGCAACGTGATGTTGTTTGCTATGTTGCTGAAAAAGGCCTTATTGTAAGGCGAAATTGCCATACCCTTCAGGAATTGCTGGCTGAACAGGTAAGAGGCACGGAACATCTTGTTTTCATCCCGTATGAGCTTATTTTCTCCGTTTCCAAAACCTGGGCCGATTTTGAGTTGGGACAGGCTGAGATCGGCGGTATTGTTGTACAACCCGTACGGCTCCGCTATCTTTCCAAAGAGGCCAAACAAAGTATTTTTGAACGAATTCAGAAGGGGCAGGAAAAAGATGATTAAAAGATAGTATACTGTCAAATAAAAGAAAAAAATAAAGAAAGAAATAAAAAATAGCATCGTTTTTAACCCTAAATAATCTTTACTATTTTAATGTGATAAAGTAAAATGATTTTGTCTCAAGATATAAAGACTACAGCTGTAAGATATGAAAATTAAAACCTACAGTATAACGTGGAAAGTGCGGGAGGAATGTAAGATGAACTGGAAAAAATGGACGGTTACGGCAGCGGCAATCATAATGTCGGCAGCGGTTTTAACAGGGTGCGGTTCCGATTCGGCAACAACGGAGCAGAAGCTGCCCGATAAGATTGTCATCGGGTTTGACGACAACTTTCCGCCTATGGGGTTCCGCGATGAAAGCGGTAATATAGTCGGCTTTGATATCGACCTTGCACAGGAAGCAAGTAAACGCCTCGGCGTTTCCGTTGAATTCAAGCCCATCGACTGGGACAGCAAAGAAGCGGCGCTGAAGAGCAAACAGGTAGATCTTCTTTGGAACGGCCTTACCATTACGGAGGAACGCCGGCAGCAAATCGCCTTTTCCGAACCGTATATGAAAAATGCGCAGCTCCTGGTTGTCCGCGCCGATTCGGAAGTGAACGACAGAGCCGGGCTTGCAGGCAAGGTATTGGGCACACAGGAAGGCAGCAGTTCTGTCGACGCATTAAATAAAGCGGCGGACTTTAAGTCGTCTTTAGGAAATGTTAAAATGTACGGAGACTTTGTGGCGGCCCTCATGGATTTGGAAGTCGGACGTATTGACGGCGTCCTTGTAGACAGTGTTGTCGGCAGATATTACATGAGTAAGAAACCGGATCAGTTTAAAGTCATTGATCGGAATATGGGCGATGAAGAGTTCGGCATAGGCATGCGTAAGGAGGATACGCTTTTGAAAGAAAAAATTGATGACGTCCTCCGACAGATGAGTGAAGACGGCACGATGACAACGTTATCACAGAAATGGTTCGGTGAAGATATTACGATTAAAGTCCGTAAATAATTTGCAAACTTGCGAATGAGGGGCTCCGGTCCCTCATTTCGTTTGCGTTCAGAGGAGTTTTCATGGATTACGTTCTTACAATTGTCCCTTCCGTTGCGGAAGGGTTACAAGTAACATTAAAAATTTTTGTTATTACCATAGTTTTCAGTTTACCCCTCGGTATTTTAATGGCGATGGCCCGGCTTGCGCCTCTTGTGCCGCTTCGTAAATTTATGGCGGCTTATATTTATTTAATGCGCGGCACGCCGCTTATGTTGCAGATCCTTTTTATCTATTATGGGTTGCCCTTTATCATTGAAGGCCTGCGGTTGCCCGATTTCCCGGCCGCTATCATTGCTTTTGTCTTCAACTATGCAGCATATTTTGCGGAAATTTTCCGCGGCGGCATTCAGTCGATTGACAGGGGACAATACGAGGGTGCAAAAGTCCTGGGCATGACCTACGGTCAGACGATGCGCCGTATTATTTTACCGCAGGTGATAAAACGGGTTTTACCGCCTGTCGCGAATGAAACGATCAATCTTTTAAAAGACACGTCTCTCGTGTATGTCCTGGCGATGAACGATATTCTCCGCATTACCCGCTCCATTGTACAGCGTGACTTCGATACGACGGCTTTTGTTGTGGCAGCCGTGTTCTATTTGATATTTACTTTTGTTCTGACGCGGTTGTTTATGTATCTTGAAAAACGTTTTAATGTATATGAAGGTTAGGAGGGGAAGTGATGAGCTTTATTGAAATGAATCATATAGGCAAATACTTCGGGAATTTGGAAGTATTAAAAGACGTTACCCTCCATATGGACGCGGGCGAAGTCGTTTCTATCATCGGTCCGTCCGGCAGCGGTAAGAGTACATTCTTGCGTTGTTTTTGTGAACTTGAAAAAATTGATAAAGGCGAAATCATTGTGGAAGGTGAAATAATGGCCAGTCAGCCGGACGGCAGCAGGCGGGCCGTGTATGCGGCACCGGCTAAAGTGCGTGAGATCTGCCGCCGTATGGGTATGGTATTCCAGCAATTTAATCTTTTTCCGCACATGACGGTTCTCGATAACATTCTTGAAGCGCCGCGTGTCGTCAAAGGAATGAAAGATACGGAAATTCTTCCTTTGGCGGAACAGCTTTTGCATAAGGTCGGTCTTGAAGAAAAACGGGATGTTTATCCGTCTCAGTTGTCAGGAGGACAGAAACAGCGTGTCGCTATCGCGCGCGCCTTGGCTATGAAACCGGATATTATGCTTTTCGATGAGCCGACATCGGCACTCGATCCGGAATTGACCGGTGAAGTCTTACGCACCATTAAGCAGCTGGCCGATGAAGATATGACCATGATTATTGTTACTCACGAAATGGCCTTTGCCAGAGAAGTGGCGGACAGAGTTATTTTTATGGCGGACGGTATTATTCAGGAAGAAGGTAAGCCTGAACGGATCTTTGAGCATCCTGAAAATGAACGGACGCAGAATTTCTTGCGTTCTATGCTGCGTTTTTAAAGAATATATGAAGCAGCAACAACGGGCGGTTCCCGTTCAGTGTATTACGGCGGTGAAAGAAACGATGGGAGAAGGCGATTTCGTGGTACTTGTATATGCATTGGCATCGGCTTTGTTTGCGGCGTTGACTACAGTATTAGCCAAACTCGGATTAGACGGGGTTAATTCGACCTTGGCGACAGCCGTTCGGACGGCTGTCGTTCTGCTCTTCTCGTGGGGGATAGTTTGGGCTTCCGGCGACATGCAGCATATCCATGCTTTTTCACGGCGCAACTGGATTTTTCTCGTCCTTTCCGGATTGGCAACAGGATTTTCCTGGATTTGTTACTTCAAGGCCCTGCAGATGGGTAAGGTCGGCCAAGTTGTGGCAATCGATAAGTTCAGCATTGTTCTGACAGTGGGTCTGGCGGCATTGTTTGCCGGTGAAGCCTTGACGGCAAAGACACTTGCCGGTGCGATTCTTATTGCGGCAGGAACACTTGTAATGGTCCTGTGACATAAAAGGGGGAAGGCTTTTGAGGTCACCTCATACCTCATTTCTTAGCCTTCCCTCTTTTTTTATTATAATTTTTCCGGTGTCGCCAAAAGGCCGAGGCACGGTTCGATTTGTACGCCTTCTCGCGGATCCGAGCCGGCTTTGCGTGTATATTCAATGGCATGAGTCAAGAATGTAGTTCCTGTTTTTACGGCACCGTGCAGATCGCTGCCTCGTAAAAGCAAGCCTGTAACCGTACTCGTAAAGAGATCGCCGGTACCGCAGGTGGAAAAGTCCACTCTGTGAGTGATCGCTTCATCAAAAGATTCACTCATACCGTCATAGCTGATATTTTTGATGCCTTCAGCTGTGGGTACGCTCGTAATAATGATTTGTTTCGGACCCATTTTAACGAGAGCGCGGCATTTTTCGAGCAAGCTTTTTGTTGTCGGCATAGTGGTGGTATCGGGAGCGGTTTCCAGGAGGAAGGCGGTTTCCGTATAATTCGGTGTAATTAAATCGGCTTTGGCGATAAGTGACCGCATAGCAGCGATGATAGATGTATCGAAGACGGGATAAAGGGCGCCGTTATCGGCCATTGCCGGGTCGACGACGGTTAAACTGTCTGCAGAGGCAAAGCGGTCAATTGTTTCTTTAACAAGGTCTACCTGGGCGGGGCCTGCGAGAAAACCGCTGTAGACGGCGTCATAATGAAGATTGAGCTTTTCCCACATAGTGATGAGGCCCGGCATTTGCTGTGTCAGGTCGGTGCTCGTAAATTCACCGTAAGTCAAATTGTTGCTGAATACAGCCGTGGGAAAAGGGCATACTTGACTTCCCAGTACGGAAATGACGGGGATGGCGGCCGTTAGGGAGCAACGGCCGAAAGAACATAGATCATGAATAGCCAAGACTCTTTTTGCAGACATACATGTACCTCCTCGAAAAAAAACTGTACTTATATTTTATTGCGCGAATACTCAGTTTGTAAATAGACAGAATCACCGTATAAGACCGCCCAACTGTACCGTCGTCTCTACTATCGCAGGTATGCTACTTATGGTACAATAATACAATCACGGCGATTTATTTGTATTTGTGTGGAGGTACGTATGGTACAGGCCGGAGACACAACTATAGATTTAAGTGTGAAAGCAATGATTTTTTTTGAGGGAAAACTGCTGCTCTTGCAGAAAAATGACGGTGAAAAGGTGCATCATTGGGAGTTTCCCGGCGGCGGCCTGCGGCGCGGTGAAAATTTTCTTGCCGCCCTAAAACGGGAAGTAGCGGAAGAAACGGGGCTGCACATTAACGTGGACGGTATTGCCGGTACATGGCAATATAAGAAACGGAACGGACAGCTTTTGAACGGGTTAATCTTTATGGCTACGACCGATAAAAATGATGTTTGTGTCTCCCATGAGCATTTGACTTATGCCTGGGTAAAGCCTGGGGAATTATATCGGTATCCTATTCACCGTTCTCTGCATTATGCGCTGGAGCAGATGAAAACATGGAAAGCGGAGACGGCGGATTTGCTGAAAATTTTCGTTACGGCTTCCCATGAGGTGGCTAATGAATAGAAAACAGATTGCGGCTCCTTTTGTAACGGCATTGGAGGAGTATTGTAACGAACGGTTTTTTGCTTATCATACGCCGGGGCATAAGCTCGGCAAGGGGGGATCAGCTTACCTGCGGAGGCTTTTCGGAGATGCCTTGCGCCGAGATCTGGGGCTCATGTATGCGTTGGATGATCTGTTTGATCCCGGCGGCCCTTTAGGCGAAGCTATGGAGCTGGCCGCCGACCTGTACGGTGCGGGCAGGACCTTCTTTTCCGTTAATGGGACGACGGCCTGCGTAGAAGCCATGATTCTGGCTGTCTGCAAGGAAGGAGATGAAATCATCATTTCCAGAGAAGCCCATAAAAGTGTCATGAACGGGCTTATTTTGAGCGGCGCCGTGCCGGTCTATATGAAAAGCCGTTTTGCCGTACCTGAACAGGTTTCACTCGGTCCCGACCCGGCTGAATTGGAACAGGTTGTGGCAGCCCATCCGCAGGCAAAAGCCGTCCTTTTTACTTACCCTACGTATGACGGTGTTTGTGTCGATTTAAAACGGATGGTATCTTTTGCTCATGAGGCAGGTATGTATGTTCTTGTTGATGAAGCGCACGGCGCCCATTTCGGGATGCATCCCGAATTGCCGTTGTCCGCTTTGGCGTACGGTGCGGATTGTGTGGCCCAGAGTACGCATAAATCAACAGGTTCTTTGACGCAGACCTCGATGCTCCATTGCCGGCGAAATTTGCCGTTTATTGACAAAGTTGCCGCAGCCATGCAGCTCGTTCAGTCTACGAGTCCACATTATTGGTTTCTGGCGTCTCTTGACAGCGCGCGGCAACAATTGGCGCTTGAAGGAGAAACGCTGCTTTGCAGGACATTGGAACTGGCTCGACAAACCAGGATCGGTCTGAATAAGATTCCCGGCATATATTCTTTCGGTGCGGAAATTACCGCATATGAAGGGGTTTCCGCCTTTGATGAGACGAAGATCACTATTGATTTCAGCGGCCTCGGACTGACCGGCTCAGAAGCGGAAAAATTTTTACGTCATGAAGGCGTAGAAGTGGAACTTACTGCCGGCGGACATGTTCTCTGTCTCATTACTATCGGAGACGATGAAGAAAGTGTGCAGGCGCTCGTTGCAGCGTGTCGGGCAATTTCCGCAAAACACGATGTTACGGCAGGTGCCGGCACATATGAAGAAATACCGCTGCCGGAACCGACAGTATCCCTGTCGCCACGTCAGGCCTGGCAGCGATCGGCAAAACCGTGCGCTCTTACACATGCAGTCGGTTGCGTAGCGGCAGAACCGGTGATTTTTTACCCGCCCGGTATACCTGTCCTGACTCCCGGTGAGAAAGTGACTGCCCAGTGCGTCACATATATAAAGAAGAAACGAAGTGAAGGATATGATGCACACGGTTGTATGGATAAGACTGTGCGGACCTTGCAGATTATCCCGACATAGGAGAACATATGGCAGCAGGAAAATTAATTATTATTGAAGGCAGTGACGGCAGCGGTAAAGCGACGCAGACGGAACTTCTGTGTCGCCGCCTGCGAACGGACGGTCGTTCTGTTATGGCCGTTGCCTTTCCCGACTACAGCAGTGAATCAAGCGCACTTGTGAAGATGTACTTACGCGGTGATTTCGGCGCCAAAGCGGACGCCGTTAATCCGTATGCCGCTTCGGCCTTTTATGCGGTCGACCGGGTAGCTTCATATGAGCGAAAATGGAAGGGATTTCTGGCTGCCGGCGGTATTGTTCTCGCTGACAGGTATACGACGAGCAATATGCTATATCAGATGATAAAGATAAATGATCCTGCAGAAAAGGAAGAATACCTTGACTGGCTTTGGGAATTTGAGTTTCATAAGCTCGGATTGCCCGAACCGGATGGAGTGATTCTTCTGGACGTACCGCAGGATGTCAGTGAGCGACTGATGGCTGTGCGTACGGGAAAAACCGGCGGCGAAACGGGAGATATTCATGAAAAAGATCGTGATTTTCTTCGCAAATGCCATACCGCATACGGTGAATTGGCTGATAAATACGGCTGGCAGAAAGTTTCTTGTGCCGTTGACGGTGAATTGCGTTCTGCCGAATCTATTCATGAAGATGTATATCGATTGGTTTCAGACATCATAAGATAAAGTTTTGTCATCGACAGGCCGGCCGGGGTGTCCGACTTGACAGCAGACAGCCGTTCTGTTACTATGAACGGGCATCCGATGGTGGTTACAGAGAGAAATCACAATGGCCGATCATAAAATCATTGACAAGAGTAAAAAAGTTATGATAACATATTTGTTGTCATGCGGAAGTAGCTCAGTGGTAGAGCACCACCTTGCCAAGGTGGGGGTCGCGAGTTCGAGCCTCGTTTTCCGCTCCATTTTTCTCTTTAGAGGAAATTGTATATTCCTCAATAGCTCAGTTGGTAGAGCAATCGGCTGTTAACCGATTTGTCGTAGGTTCGAGTCCTACTTGAGGAGCCATAGGGGTATCGCCAAGCGGTAAGGCAACGGACTCTGACTCCGTCATCGTTGGTTCGAATCCAGCTACCCCTGCCAAATTTTTTATGATCCACTAGCTCAGCCGGCAGAGCACCTGACTTTTAATCAGGGTGTCCCGAGTTCGAATCTCGGGTGGATCACCATATAATTTTATATGGCCCCTTGGTCAAGTGGTTAAGACACCGCCCTTTCACGGCGATAACATGGGTTCGAATCCCGTAGGGGTCACCACACTCGGGCGATTAGCTCAGCTGGGAGAGCGCTTGCCTTACAAGCAAGATGTCGGCAGTTCGATCCTGTCATCGCCCACCATCGAGAAAAACCTCATCCTTCGGGATGAGGTTTTTGTTTTAGTTGCTTGCGGTAACGGGAGTAATCGCGTTACCGTTTTTGTATGGGAATAGGCGCGTCCGGCAGTTTGCCCGTATCAGTGGCGATTTTGCCGCACGCGTTTGTTGCCGACAACCATTGTGTGGGACAGACTCTTGTAAGCCATATCGGTGAAGAAGAGGAAGCCGAAGAGGAAGACGAGACCGTAATCCCAGGTCAGTACTTCCGTTTGCCCATAGACGTAGAGGCAGCCGCTCGTCAGGATGAAACTGATATAGAGAGCGATTACGGCGCACCAGGTCCGTTGGCCTCTGTCACGAAGAGTATAAAAGCGTTTGAATTTAATATAAAGGGCAATTGTTGAAAATACGAGAACGCCTCCGACGGTTGCCGAAACAGTAACGGGTGTTTGGAAAAAGAAACCTGTAAGTAGTATAATCATAAGCAGGAGGGTCCACAAAAAGATGCCGATTTGCAAGTGTAAATCTCTTTGCGGGTCAGATATATCGTAATCGCGGTGACGTTGCCTGTGACGTGACATGAGGAACTCCTTTCCATACTGCATGGTCTACGTTATTATAGCACATTGCGCCGAATCTTCGGCAGAGGAGAGATGAATAATGAAACCCGTTAAAGCCTATGATCTGATTATTATCGGCGCCGGTCCCGCCGGTATCTTTACGGCTCTGGAGCTGGCCGATAAGGGACTGAAAATCCTTATGGTCGAAAAGGGGCAGGATATTCGTGAGCGTATAGTGACAAGCCGCAATAAGAATGCGCCCGCCAAAGACAAGATGCGTAACGTCGTCTGCGGCTGGGGCGGTGCCGGCGCCTTCAGTGACGGGAAGCTGACTCTGACGACCGAATTCGGCGGTAATCTGGATGACTATATGTCCAAGGCCGATTTGACGGAGAAAATCAATTATGTAGACGATACATACTGTCTTTTCGGAGGCGCTGAACGTAAAGTATACGGTGACGAGCATACGGAGCTCATCCGTGAGCTGCAACGCAAAGCTACGGCGGCGGACTTGCGTCTTATACCGGCGCGTATCCGTCATTTAGGGACGGATGTCAATGCGGAAATTCTGACGAATATGCGCGATTTCCTTGAAGGTAAAGTAGATATCATGGCCGATACAGCAGTGGAACACATTGTGGCGAAAGAGGATGAAATCAAAGGGGTCATCATTGGCGGGCAGCTTTACAGCTGTCGTTATCTTGTCAGTGCTCCCGGCCGCGAGGGATCCGAATGGTTTATGGAAGAAGCGGAAAAACTCGGTATTCAGTTGACCAGTAACGCCGTGGATATCGGTGTGCGTGTGGAAATGCCGGCGGAAGTTCTGGAATCTATTACAGATGTCATCTATGAGTCGAAGCTTGTTTATTTCAGCCGTTCATTTGATGACCGCGTGCGCACGTTTTGCATGAACCCTTATGGTTTTGTTGTTGAAGAAAATAATGACGGCCTGCTTACGGTAAACGGCCATAGTTATGCCCATAAGAAGAGTGAAAATACGAATTTTGCCGTTCTTGTTTCCAAAAAATTTACAGAACCTTTCAGGGAACCGATTAAATACGGTAAGTATATTGCCAACCTTGCGAATATTCTCGGAGGCGGTGTTATAGTGCAACGTCTGGGGGATCTTAATGACGGCCGTCGTTCTACGCCTGAACGAATCATGCGCGGACTCGTCCGCCCGACTATGGACAAGGCAACGCCCGGTGACTTGTCGCTTGTTTTACCGTACAGGCACTTGCAGGATATTAAAGAAATGCTTGAAGCGCTGGATAAGGTGGCGCCCGGCGCCAATTCGCGGCATACTCTTTTATACGGGGTGGAAGTTAAATTCTACTCGAACCGCATTGAATTGAGCCCGAATCTGGAAACGAAGATTAAGAATTTTTTTGCTATCGGCGACGGCGCAGGGATTACACGCGGCCTTATTCAGGCATCGGCGGCAGGCGTAACGGTCGGGCGGGAAATAGCCGTCCGTGAACGGGAACGTCGTTAAGGATACTGTATTTAGTGCCGGAACGGGGCGTCATATTTTAATAGCCATGGGGACCTTGTTGCGGACTGTTTGATATTCTTTCCTCAAGGATGGACCATATTTTGTATCCCTGTCGGGAGCGGAAAGGTTCAGCAAAAAAATAAGTGACCTTTTAATCATTAAAAAGAGTAATCATACTTTGCATAATTTATTACCATCCATAATCGGCAGACTGCTGATTATGGATATTTTTTATAAATATTATGCGAAAAATGAGAACAAAGATATAATATATAAAGTCTATACAGAAAGGAGGTCAGTCAGTATGAATTTTTGGAAAGAGCGGATTTCAAGACGGCAGCTTATTAAGAGTGCGGTCGCCGCTACAGCTGCCGCCACTGCAGTGCCGAATCTGATTTCGGCGGGTTATACGCCGTTTAAATCCGATTCTTTGGATGTCTGGACTTGCGGGGGATTATCGGAGGCCTTTCTTCAGATAAATGATTTATATGAAGCGAAAACCGGGCATAATATTCAATATACGGGTGCGTTTGCGGGCGCATTGGGCAAGGCTCTGTTGACCCTTAAAGGGCAGACCGAGGTTTTCGGTGCGCGCGGCCTGGAGCTGGCGCAGAATATGCGCAAAAAAGGTATCAGCCTCGGGTTTAAACCGCTTTGTTTTACAGATTATGTCATTGCAGTACCGAAGGGCAATCCGGCAGGCATTCGTGACCTTAAAGATTTGTCCGAACCGGGTGTTCGGGTTATGTTGCCTTTAGGCGCGTCTCCACCGGGCAGCGCCTCCGTTCAGGGGATTTTGAAAAAGTCGGGCCTTACGGATCCGATCATGCAAAACATGACTGTCAATGAAACGTGTGTTATCAAAATGCTGTGCGGTCTCATTGAGGGCAAAGGCGATGTTTCCATCATTGAAAAACGGCTTACCACGCATGCTCGTTTCAAAGATAAGATTGAATACATGCCTATTGAACCGAAATTTATCCCGCCTGCACCGCTTACTTTTACTATTAATATCATGAAGTATGTTCAGGATAAAAAGCTGGCAGATGACTATGCGGATTTTGTCCGTTCCGAAGAAGGCCAGTCAATTCTTGAGAAGGGCGGTTTCACGTCCGTTCATTCGGCTCGCGGTCTGGATTTAATAGAAAGGTTCGGCGTAAAAGATGTCCAATAATGCAAAAACAAAAGAATTTTACCTTCCCAAGCTGCGTCGTCTTGTACAACTCGTTTTCCTCGCAGTCATGGGTAAATGGATCTATTACGGAATATTCCGATGTCCCTTTATCGTTCCCTTTGTCAATTGTGAACGATGTCCTGTCATCACCTGTTGGGGACGTATTACCGCTTACTTCTTCGGTTTCTGGCTCTTTATTCCGCTTCTGGCCGTCTTTTTGGGACGTGCTTTCTGCGGTTGGCTCTGTCCGAGCGGTTTTGTCAATCAACTGCTCGGTAAATTGGCCGTTACGAAGTTGAAAGTTCGTAATAAGTATATGCGTTTGGCACAAATCGGCATGGTTCTGACCGTCTTCATCGGTTTGTGGGTATACTTTGCCTATGATAACCCGCGCGTCATGATTCCGATCCGTACGAGTGATGAATATTTTAATGCCGTCATCATGTCCGTCCGGTTTTCCGATTGGTACTGGGCCGTTCGTACGGTTATAGTTGTTTCGCTCATTGCGGCGTCACTTATTATTGCCAACTTCTGGTGTCGTTTTGTATGTCCCGTCGGCGGAGCGATGGAACTTGTCCGCAAGATTTCTCTTTTCCGCGTTTATAAGACGTCAGCCTGCGACAATTGTGATGCATGTTTGCGTAAGTGTGAAATGGGTACGCGTCCTGACGAAATGAACTGTACTAATTGCGGTGATTGCCTGAATGTGTGTCATGCCGATGCCATCAAATTCGGGCGAAAGGGTAAAAATGATGACAGGCAGTAAGACGCAGTCCTTCCTTAATAATCACCCCTGCTTTAATAAGGAAGCGTCTGCCAATTGGGGCCGCGTACATTTGCCGGTTGCGCCGCACTGCAATATCCAATGTAATTTCTGTAACCGGATGTATGATTGTGCCAACGAAAATCGTCCCGGCGTAACCCAAAAGGTATACAAACCTGACGAAACGGTCCCGTATCTGGAAAAACTTTTTGCAAAGCGCAGTGATATTTCCGTTATCGGTATTGCCGGACCGGGGGATCCTATGGCTGATGCCGATGAAACTCTGACTACTTTCGAAAAGTGTAAGGCCCGGTTTCCTCACCTTATGCTCTGTCTCTCAACGAACGGACTGGCGTTGCCCGAACATATTGATGAAATCGTTTCTGTAGGCGTCAGTCACGTGACCGTTACGGTTAATGCGGTTCGGCCCGAAGTAGGCGCCGATGTCTATGCGTGGGTGCGTTACAACGGCATAACTTATAAAGGCATTGAAGGTGCGAGAATTCTCTTGGGACGCCAGGATGAAGGTATTCGGAAGTTGAAAGAAAAGGGCATGATCGTAAAAATCAATACAGTCGTCATTCCCGAGGTCAATATGGATCATGTTCCCGAAATCGCGGCCAAGGCGAAGGCCTGGGGCGCGAATATTATGAACTGTATGGCCATGATTCCCGTTCACGACACTCCTTTTGCAGGCAAAAAAACACCGTCTCAGAAAGACATTCATCGCTTGCGTCAATTTATCGGGCAAAATATGCGGCAAATGACCCATTGCAGTCGTTGCCGTGCCGATGCCTGCGGTAAACTCGGGGCAGAATAGACGATAAAAGACCTGGCCGGAAGAGCAGGTCTTTTACTCCGTCAGCCGCAAATGGTATGTAATGCTTTTATGGCTGTAGCAATGTCCTCTTTTGTGTTAAAATAACCGAAAGAAAAGCGTACAGTTCCGCAGGGGAAAGTGCCTAAGGTCTTATGGGCCGACGGTGCGCAGTGAAGGCCGACGCGAGTTAAAATGCCGTATTCCGACTCTAAGCGAACGGCTATTTCCGAGTTGTCCATGTCCTTGGCAGCTATGGAAACGACGGCTGTACGATCAATGATATCCGTCCTGCCGGCAACGGCAATGCTTGTCATATCGGAGATTCCCGTGAGAAAGTGTTCTGTTAAAGACAGTTCCTTTTTATGGATGGTTTCGATACCTTCCGTGCGGACGAATTCCAGGGCCGCATGAAGACCGATAATCCCGGGAAGGTTCAGCGTGCCCGCTTCGAACTTATCCGGCAGAAAATCCGGTATCTCTTCCGTATGAGAGAGGCTGCCTGTGCCGCCGGCAATGAGGGGTGTCATTACTTCGGCGAGTTCATCGGTGATGACAAAACCGCCGATGCCCTGCGGGCCGAGGAGCCCTTTGTGACCGGTAAAGCAGAGGACGTCAATGTTCATCTCCGCCATATTGATGGGGACTGTCCCCGCCGTTTGCGCCGCGTCGACAATAAAGAAGAGATTATGCTTCCTGCAGAACGCGCCTACTTCTTTTAAAGGCATAACGGTACCGCATACATTAGAAGCATGGGTCATGACTACGGCTTTTGTTTCGGGCCGGACATAGTTGTCCATCTCTGTGAGGATAAGGCTGCCGTCTTTATGACAGGGAAGCCTGTCAAAGGTAAGGCCTTCTTTTTCCAGTTGCACGATCGGACGCATAACGGCATTGTGCTCCATTTCCGAAACAAGGAGATGGTCACCTCTGCCAAAGAGTCCTTTTATGACCATGTTTAAACTCATAGTTACATTCTGTGTAAAAATAACATTTTTCACGTCGCTGCCGCCGAAGAGTTCTTTCAGCCAGAGTCGGGTCATGAAGACTTTTTCTTCCGTGTCGTAAGCGGGAGCATAAGAACCGCGGTTGATATTGACCCCGCTGTTTGTGATGAAATCACTCATGGCGGCGGGTACGGCCGCCGGTTTCGGAAAGGTTGTCGCGCCGTTGTCCAAGTATATTCTTTGCATTTTCTGTCTCCTCCATGTAAATTCCCTTACTCCGTTCAGTATAGTGGACATGGGGAGGTTTTTCAAATATCCGGATGAGAAATATTAATAAGGATATTTAAATACAGAAAAATAAAATATGTAATGCAGAACGGTGCAGTTTTCGGATTTGAAAGGAGGATTTATTTTGGAATTAACACATGAAAAACGAGCTATTATCATTGCCGGTTTAATCATCGGCGCTATCGCCGGATTCCTGGTTCTTGCCGGAAATCCCGCAAACATGGGTTTTTGCATTGCCTGCTTTGTCCGCGATACTGTCGGCGGGCTGGGGTTGCACCGCGCCGCGCCTGTACAGTATATTCGTCCTGAAATTATCGGTCTTATTTTAGGTTCGTTCTTCTTATCGCTTATCCGCGGTGAACATCAGACGAAAGGCGGTTCGTCGCCGCTGACGCGTTTTGTCCTCGGCTTTTTCGTCATGATCGGATGCCTCATGTTCCTGGGTTGCCCTTTCCGCCTGATTCTTCGTCTTGCCGGGGGTGACTGGAATGCCGTTATGGGATTTGTCGGTTTTGCTGTCGGCATCGGTATCGGCACGATTTTCCTTAAAAAAGGGTATTCTCTGAAACGCACATATACGCTTACCAAACTTGATTCGGCAGCGATGCCGGCTATTACGGCTGTTTTATTGATTCTTCTCGTTACGGCCCCCGCCTTTATCTTCTTCAGTGAAAAAGGCCCCGGTGCAACGCATGCATTCTGGGCGGTATCCCTTATTGCCGGTCTCGTAGTCGGCGGCTTGGCACAATATACGCGTCTTTGCATGGTCGGCGGTATTCGTGATATAATTTTGTTCCACGAAACAAAATTGATTATGGGGTTTGTAGCTGTATTTGTTGCGGCATTTCTCGTAAATCTCGCATTCGGCAACTTCCATCCGGGCTTCGCTAATCAGCCCATTGCCCATACAGACGGCCTGTGGAACCTTCTCGGCATGGCACTTGCCGGCTTCGGCAGCATTCTTCTCGGCGGTTGCCCTTTACGCCAGCTCATTTTAACGGGCGAAGGCAACTCCGACTCGGCAATTGCCGTTCTCGGACTCGCGACAGGTGCGGCATTTTCGCATAATTTCGGTTTGGCCGCTTCCGGTGCGGGCCCGACATTTAACGGTGAAGTGGCCGTTATTTTCGGGTTTGTCATAGCATTCATTATCGCCGTCGCAAATACGCGTAAGCAAAACGCGTAAAAAGGAGGGATTACGATGATAGACGCAAGAGGATATTCTTGCCCTGAACCGGTCATTATGGCAAAAAAAGCGTTGGAATCCGGTGAACAGGAATATGAAATGATGGTTGACACTCATACGGCCATGGAAAATGTAACTCGTTATGTATCGCGCAACGGGTATGCCGTTACTTCCACCCCGGAAGGCGGCGATTTCCGGCTTGTTTTTAAAAAGAAATAGAGACGAAAGACAGGTGTAATCATGCGTTATATCGCTACTTTTTACTCGCACTTCGGTGCCATTCGTTTTAAGAACGAAGCGCACTCTTCGGTGACGTCGATTGAATTGATGCCCGTGCCGCGAAACCTGAGTTCGTCTTGCGGCACGTGTGCCCGTTTCGAGGCACCTGACGACTATACCTATCAATGCGATGAAAGTGGTGAAGTCGAACAGGTCGTTCGTGAAACGGACAACGGTTTTGAACAGATTTACAGTTCGACATAAAGGGTGATTACAATGAGCAGTAATATTAAATTAACGGAAATGGCGTCCTGCGCCGGCTGAGGCGCTAAAATCGGCGCCGGTGTACTGGCGCAAATGTTGGACGGCATTCCCCGCCACCACGATGATCGTCTTATCGTCGGGTATGATAAGAGTGACGATGCCTCTGTCTATGTAGTGCGCGACGATTTGGCGATTGTTCAGTCCGTCGACTTTTTTCCTCCTATCGTAGACGATCCGTATACGTTCGGACAGATTGCGGCAGCAAACTCGTTAAGCGATATTTTCGCTATGGGCGCTGAACCGAAACTGGCAATGAATGTTATGGCTATCAATTCGGCCATGGGGCAGGAGGCTGTGCGGGAAATTTTGCAGGGAGGCTACAGTAAGGCTTATGAAGCGGGCGTGCTTATTACGGGAGGGCATACCATTGAAGATAAAGAACCGAAGTACGGTCTTTCCGTAACCGGTTTCATGCATCCCGCTCAACTTCTCAGCAACTCGTCAGCCAGGGAAGGAGACATCTTGCTTCTGACGAAGCCGCTTGGCGTCGGTATTTTGACGACGGCCGCCAAGGTAGGCCTTGTTGATGAAACATTGGAACGGCAGCTCTTCAAAGAAATGGCGGAACTCAACAAGTACGGCCGTGATATCATGATCAAGTATGATGTACACAGCTGTACGGATATTACCGGATTCGGCCTTATGGGGCATGCTTATGAAATGGCGTCGGGAAGCGGTGTGACCATTCACCTGGATGCGGCGGACGTGCCGTATCATGAAGAAGCGATTGCAATGGCAGAGCAGGGATTCATTCCTGCCGGAGCTTATCGCAACCGTGATTATACGGAAGGCCATGTCCACGTAAAAGGTAATGTGAGCGCCCCGGTTCTGGATATTCTCTATGATCCGCAAACTTCCGGCGGCCTCATGATCGCTGTCAGTGAAAAAGACGCAATCGCTTTGGAAAGAGAATTGAAGGGCAGCCTGCCGTGTGGGCAAATCATCGGCCATGTAACGGCAAAAGAAGATGCGGACCTTGTTATTGACTAGGCGTATTGAAGAAGGCATACATCGTGTGATGCATGCCTTCTTTTTGTATATATTCGTGTAAATAATCCCGTGAATGAGCGGGATATTTTAGCCGTAAGAAACGGACAGATCCTTAATGAATGATTAAAATTGATCAATCCCGCCACATGGGCTTTTCTGGAGCTGAAACGGGCGGCCTTTCGGAAACGCGCTTCAGTAAAAGTTGTACCGGAGTATACGATACTGAGATAAGTTAAAAGACATAAAAAAATCGCCTGATATGGTGTATAATAAAGAATATAAATTATATTCATGCTTGCGCACAAAGGAGAGAGTTAACGTGATTGAACGCTATACCAATGAAGCAATGGGTCATATTTGGAGTGAACAGAACGAATGGGATACGCTGAAACTGGTGGAAATCCTTGCCAGTGAAGCACAGGCCGAACTCGGCAATATTCCGAAAAAAGCAGCTGAAGAAATTCGTGAAAAAGCGGCTTTCTCCGTTGGACGCATTCATGAAATAGAAGCGGAAACGCATCATGATATTGCCGCTTTTGTTTCCAACCTTTCCGAAAATATCGGCGAAGCAGGAAAATATGTCCATCTCGGACTCACGTCTACAGATGTTAAGGATACGGCTTTGGGTTACATGTTAAAACAAGCTTCTGAGATTCTCCTGGCGGATTTGGAAGCATTCCGTAATGTCTTACGCCGTCGTGCCGTTGAATTTAAATATACGCCGACTATCGGGCGTACGCACGGCATTCATGCCGAAGCGACAACTTTCGGCTTAAAGCTCTGCGTGTGGCTTGCCGAAACGGAACGCAATATTAAACGCATGAAGCGTGCGAAAAATGTCGTTTCTGTCGGCAAAATTTCCGGGGCCGTCGGTACTTATGCGGATATAGATCCTTTCGTCGAAGAGTATGTCTGCAAAAAACTGGATATTACACCGTCGCCCGTTTCGACACAAACGTTGCAGCGGGACCGACATGCCGAATTCATGACGACCTTGGCCGTTATTGCCAGCTCAATTGATAAATTCGCAACGGAAATCCGTCATCTTCAGCGTACGGAAGTCCGCGAAGCGGAAGAATATTTCAGCCCCAAACAAAAAGGGTCATCCATTATGCCGCACAAGCGTAATCCCGTTACATGCGAACGTATGTGCGGCTTAGCCCGTGTTATCCGCGGCAATGCGCAGGCCGCTCTTGAAGATGTAGCGCTCTGGCATGAACGCGATATTTCTCATTCTTCCGTGGAACGCATCATTCTTCCAGACAGTACGATTGCCCTCGACTACATGCTCACCACGTTCACTCGTGTTATTGACAGGCTTATCGTTTATCCGGAAAAAATGATGCAAGATCTGAAACTTACAGGCGGCCTTATCTTCAGCCCCATTCTTCTTAATGCGCTTGTCGAAAAAGGAGCCGCTCGCGAACAGGCGTACCGTTGGGTACAGCGTAATGCAATGAAACGATGGCTTGAAGGGGAAGACTTCTTGGATAACCTGAAAAGAGACGAAGATATTGCTGCCGTCATGACAAACGAAGAAATTGAGGAATGCTTTGACGTTAAGAAAATGCTCCGCCACGTCGATACGATTTTTGCTCGTTTCGGCTTGTAGATAACTGACTGTACTTATATTGCTGCAGCGGTGCGGATGGTTTTTTCCGGAGGAGGTTTTTAACTGTGTATTTTGATAACGCCGCAACGACGGCACACAAGCCGGAAATCGTTGCCAGAACTGTTTATGATGCGTTAGCTGCAGGAGAATACGGTAATCCGTCCCGCGGCGCACATGATTACGCCATGCGTGCTTATCGTATTATCGCGGCGGCTAAAGAAGATATAAAAACCCTTTTTCGTGCCGGTAATGCATATGAAGTCGCCTTCACGCATAATTCGACCGTTGCCTTGAATATGATTATTAAAGGGCTGTTAGGTGCAGGTGATCATATCATTTCGACGACATGGGAGCACAACGCTGTCCTGCGTCCTCTATATCAGCTTGAAGCGGCGGGGGCAAGCCTTGACTTTGTCACGTCCGATGCCGGGACGGGGGCCCTGCATTATGATGAATTCGAAAAACTTCTTCGTTCCGAAACAAAGGCCGTTGTTTGCAATCACGCGTCGAATGTAACAGGGAACATCATGGATCTTGATTTTATCAAGCGGTTTTGTAAGAAACACGGTCTTATGCTCATTGTCGATATGTCTCAGACTGCCGGTGCCTATCCGATCGATATGGCTGACGGTATCATTACGGCAGCCTGCTTTACGGGGCATAAATCTCTTTACGGTCCCGGCGGAACCGGCGGTATGGTCGTGCGCACAGGACTCGACGTGAAACCTCTTATTACGGGAGGCGACGGGCTGCATACCTTTGACCGTGAATTCCCTCATACCGTGCCGGGCGTCTTTGAGGCGGGAACGGAAAATATTGCCGGTATTGCCGGACTGTCAGCAGGCGTACGTCTGCTCCTGGAACGGGGGGAGGACGGGATCATGGCTACGCAGCAACGTTTGGCAGATATTTTCACGGCAGGGATACAAGATATTCCCAATCTCACCTTATATGCCGATTTCCGGCAGCCCCGCGTTAATGTCTTTGCCGTCAATATCGGCGAAGCGGAAGCGGCCCTCGTCGGTGAGATTCTTTGGGAAGAATTTGAAATGGCTACGCGTGCCGGTTTTCATTGCGCCCCTCTCATCCATAAAGAATTGCATACGGATAAGCGGGGAATCGTCCGTTTTTCTTTCAGTCTTTATACGACGGAAGAAGAAGTGCGGGCGGCCGCGGCCGCATTGAAAGATATTGCCGCCCGTTGACCTTGTACTTGCGGAGGGGATATGAAATTTTTTGCCTCGTTACCGTTACCCGTTGCCGGAATAGCTTTGGCGACCGCCTCCTTGGGCCGGCTTTTGGGAGCATATGCCGTCTTTCTGCAAGACCTGTGCGGGCTGACAGCTGCGGTGCTGTTAGTGTGCCTTCTGCTGCGCTATGTGAAAAGTCCTCTTTATAAAGAGGAAAAGGAGAACCCGCTGACGGCGCCGATTATTCCCTTATTGCCCATGACGATCCTCGCCCTTTCCGGCTATGGTTCCGAGCTTCATCCCGTGCCGGGGCTTTGTCTGTGGTATATAGGCTTTCTTTGGCACGGCTGGTATATTCTCGATTTCACGGAACGGACACTTCGTAATTTCCGGCTCGAACGGGTGCTGCCGTCGTGGTTTGTCGTCTATGTCGGTATTGTCATCTCGGTTATAACAATGCCTCTCACCGCAGGCGGGACCATAGGGGCGATAAGTTCCTCCGTTCCGGAGGAACCCTTCAGCCGTATCGGGTTGGTAACAATACTTCTTGCTTGGGGACTTACGGCCTATATTTTTATAGGCGGCCTTATTTTTTATCGTTTGCGATATATCCCTCTGAAGCCCTTTGAAATACCGACGCTGGTTATCTTTTCGGCCCCGCCGACGCTTTGTCTTTCCGCGTACGTTCATACGGTGGGCTTGCCTGATTTACCTCTCTTGGTTTTTCTTGCCGTGTCGGGGCTTTTTTTCTATATTTGCAGCCTTGTCGTTATCATTCGCTTCTGGAGAGAACAAAAATTTTATCCGACTATGGCGTCTTTCACTTTTCCTCTCGTCATCTTTGCGACGGCCGCCCGCGGCACGAGTCTTGCGCTCTTGGGACCGGGACCGTATGCTGCGGGTATTGCCGCAGTAACCGCAGGTATAGCAGCGGTTGTGACTGCAGGTGCGGGTATCGGGTTTGTACAGCATATATGGCGGCAAAGAAAATTTACATAAACATAAAATAAGGTCCGACTGTGTGGTCGGACCTTTGGCATATGCTGAGTTTATTCATATCGAAGTGCTTCGATGGGATCGAGTTTTGCCGCTTTTTTGGCCGGATAGATACCGAAGAAGAGTCCGATACCGACAGAAAAGGAGAAGGATATGATGATCGGACTGAGCGTGATAACCGGTGTGAAGGCACCGCTTGATTTGACGGCTTCAGCGATACCTATGCCGATGAGAATACCCAGGAAACCTCCGATTACGCCGATAATGACGGCTTCGATGAGGAATTGAGTCATAATCGTTTCGTATGTTGCGCCCAATGCCTTGCGGATGCCTATCTCCCTTGTCCGTTCCGTGACGGATACCATCATGATATTCATGATGCCTATACCGCCGACAATGAGGGAGATTGCGGCGATACTGCCGAGAAAGAGAGTGAGCATGGCGGTCGTGCTGTTCATGGTTTCCAAGATGCTTGTCAGGTTGTTGACGGTAAAGTCGTCTTCCTTGCCGTTTGTAATATGATGGCGTTGACGCAGCAATGCTTCCACCTGACTTTGTACTTCGTTGATTTTGTCGGGGGAAGATACCTGGATATTGATGGAACGAATGAACGTAATTCCCATGAGACGTTCCTGTGCCGTCGTTAACGGAACGAGAACAACGTCGTCCTGATCTCCTCCCATTGAAGCCTGGCCTTTTGGTTCCAGCACCCCTATGACTTTAAAAGGCTGGTTGTTGATACGAATATTATGGCCTACAGGATTTTCCGTGCCGAAGAGATTGGAAGCTACGGTCGGGCCGATAACCGCGACGCGATTACGAGAATCCAAGTCAGTCTGACTGATGAAGGAGCCCGATGTAACAATAAGCGACCGGATATTAAGGTATTCCGGAGTGACGCCATAGACAGAAGTATTCCAGTTTTCATTGCCGTTGACGATCTGGTAGGCACTGTTTACAGTCGGCGCCACATAATCTATATTCTTGATTTTTTTCTTAATTGCCGTTGCGTCATCAAGCTTCAGTTTCTGTCCGGAACCGGCTGCCGAACGGACGCCGCGGGAGTTCGTTGAGCCCGGCGTAACGATGAGCATATTACTGCCCAGACTGGCGATAGAGTCGGTAACGTTCTTTTTGACGCCCATACCGATAGCAATCATGATGATAACCGCGGCAACTCCGATAATGATGCCGAGCATCGTTAAAACGGAACGCAGTTTATTGGAACAAAGCGCCGTTAAGGCAATGGAAATGCTTTCTCTAAACAACATCCATGACCACCCCTTTTCCGGCATCCTTCGTAATTACACCGTCACTCAGCAGCAATTGTCTGCTCGCACGGGCGGCGATTTCCGGTTCGTGCGTGACGAGAATGATCGTTTTCTTTTCCTGATGTAAGCTTTCGAAAATATCCATAATTTCGTGGGTTGACTTTGTGTCCAAGTTGCCTGTCGGTTCGTCGGCCATGATAATATGAGGATTATTGATCAGCGCCCTGGCGATAGCGACGCGTTGCCGCTGCCCGCCGGAGAGTTCGTTCGGTTTGTGGTGGGACCATGTGCCGAGACCGACGGCACGGAGCTTTTCCATGGCCCTTTCTGTCCGTTCTTCCTTGCCTATACCGGCATATACCAGGGGAAGGGCAACATTATCGAGGGCAGAAATACGACCCAGGAGATTAAAGTTCTGGAATACGAAGCCGATACTTTTATTTCTTGTTAAGGCCAACTCATTGTCGGACAAGTTTGCCACCTCTCTGCCGTCGAGTTTGTAAGATCCCGATGTAGGGCGGTCGAGGCAGCCGAGAATATTCATGAGTGTAGACTTACCGGATCCGGACGGCCCCATAAGGGCTGCAAATTCGCCTTCTGCAATTTGCAGTGTAATACCGGCAAGGGCGGCAAAATCCTGTGAGCCGATGCGGTATGTTTTGCGGATGTCCTGTAAGTCTATCATTATTTTATCCATATCTTTATCCTGCCTTAAATGGGGGGGCCTCCGCCTTGGCGGCTTGATTTATTTTCGGTTGAAGTATAGGATACCGATACCTTTTCCCCTACAGAGAGGCCTTGCGTGATTTCGACGTATTCGTCACTGTATATACCCGTTGTAACAGTAACATTTTCCGTCGAGCCGTCTTCATGGACAACGATGACGTAAGCCCCGTTATTATTGGTTTTAAGCGCCGCAATGGGAACAACGACAGCATTGTCTTTTTCTGATGTATTGATGTCGACGCGGGCTGTCATGCCGAGTCGAAGTTCATCATTCGGGTCGTCAACGTCTAAGGTGACATAGTAATAAATGACACTTGCCGATGATGAGGATGATGTGGTGCTGCCGGTATTTGTTGTGTCCCATGAGTTACCCGTATCGGTTTGAGAAATTTTGGAGACATGGGCTGTAAATGTTTTGTTCATATATGTGTCTACGGTAAAGGTTGCTTCCTGACCGACCTTTATCTTGCCGATATCCGTTTCGTCGACTTTGGCGATGATTTGCTTTGTTCCCGTATCGGCGATGCGCATGATGACCGTCGGATTGCTGTTGCCTTGAACGGCCATTGTGCCGGGGGTTTTCGGTTCGCCGACGATGACGCCGCTCATCGGCGCCGTAATGACTGTTTCGGCAACGTCCGATTCGGCCTCGCTCAGTTCGCTGGCTGCCGTATCATAGGCGAATTTTGCGTCATCATAGTCCTGCTTGGAGCCGGCCCCTTGTTCATACAAGTATTTGGTCCGTTCGAATTTCAGTTCCGCATTGGTCAGTTTGAATTGTGCCTGGTCTTTCTTAGCGGCGTAGTCCTTGCCGTCCAGTGTCGCCACAACCTGTCCCTTTTCGACCCGGTCATTTTCTTTAACCGGTACGGTACTCAGGCGGGCCGTAATTTTCGGTGAAACTTCGACAGAGTTGACCGGGCTGATAACACCGGTTGCCGATACAACGGATTTGATGTTCATGTGTGTAACTTCAACCGTGTCGGTGGCCGCACTGTTTTGTGATGTTGCCGTGTATTGAAAATAGGCATAGACACCGACTGCACAGCATGCTATGAGAGCTGCTGCAATAAGGGCCTTACGTTTTCGCATAAATAATTGTCTGGTTAATTTCATATCCTCACCTGCCGGCAACAAAGCCGTTTAGAAAAATATTTTAAAGACTTGAGTACCAGTATACCATAAAAGCGGGACTATCGTTACTTTTTTTTGTGTATATACGGTATGAAATTTATGGATTTTTGATGAATCCCATTTATAGTAAATTAAGGACCGTATTTTCATTGACAGTTCTTACAAAGGTGCTTATACTGAAAACAAAATTCAACAGGGGAGCGTAACAGCTGAGAGGAAGTACTGCTTCGACCCGGAACCTGATGTGGATAATCCCACCGTAGGAAACAATCGGAACTGTGACGGGGCATCTTTCAGATGGCTCCTTTTTTATGTAAAGGAGATATAGATGGAAAAGTTAAAGACTTCTGTTATAAGTAACGGGTTGTTGTGGTTCGGTGCGGGGATTTCTATTGCCGAAATTTTGACAGGTATGCTTGTTGCGCCGCTCGGGTTTCGGCAAGGGGCCGCTGCTATTATCCTCGGTCATATTATCGGCGGTCTGATTATGTACGGTGCCGGTCTTATCGGTGCGCGTACCGGCTTATCCGCCATGGAAACGGTACGCCTCGCTTTCGGCCGCAACGGCAGCAGATGGTTTGCCTTTTTAAATGTTATCCAGCTTATCGGTTGGACAGCCGTCATGATTGCCGTGGCTGCCGTTGCCGCCGATGTGCTTGTACCGCTCGGCAATACAGTATGGAGCATTGTTGTCGGTGCCGGGATTGCCTTATGGATCGTCTTGGGCCTGAAGAACCTCGGCAGGATTAATATCGTTGTCATGGCAGCCCTTTTCGGGTTGACCGTATTCCTCTCCCATGTTATTTTTCAAGGTACATTGCATATTGCGGAAGGGAGTATGACCTTCGGCGGGGCTGTTGAACTGGCTGTCGCCATGCCTCTTTCATGGCTGCCCGTCATTGCCGACTATACGCGGACTGCCGAGAAACCCGCTGCCGCCACTGCAGGAAGCTGTCTCGCTTATTTTATTGCCAGCTGCTGGATGTTTTTCATTGGTATGGGTGCCGTCCTTTATATCGGTAATGACGACCTGGCCGGTATTATGGCCCAGGCCGGTATGGGTATTGCCGGTATTATAATTATTTTCTTGTCGACGGTTACGACTACGTTTCTCGATGCGTTGTCCGCCGGCATTAGCAGCAAGACCGTTGCGGACTCTTTTTTCGAAACGGGAGCGGCCCTTGTTGCCTGCATCATCGGCGTTGTCTTGGCGGTGGTTGCCGATGCCGGACAGTTCGAGGCGTTTCTGTACCTCATCGGTTCCGTTTTCGCACCGATGACGGCTATACTTTTGGCGGATTACTTCATTCTCGGTGCCGACCGAAGAGAGGAGGGCGTCAATGTCCTTAATATTATTCTTTGGATAGCGGGGTTCTGCCTCTATCGTCAGGTGCTTGATATGGATACGCCTCTCGGCGTAACCTTTCCGGTTATCGTGATTATTATGCTCCTGAGCATTGCTCTTCATAAGATTATAAAAAATTAGGGATGTTAATACAAAGACCCCGTTCGAACGAACGGGGTCTTATTTTTACCGTTTCTTTTTTGATTGTTTCTGTTGCTTTTGTGAGTCCTGCTTGTCTGAATTGTCCTTTTGCTCCTTGACGGCATCTTTTTTATCGCCGTTCTTATCGCTGTCCTTATCGTCTTTGACCTCTTTGACTTCTTCTTTAGGTTCTTCGTAATATGCTTTGCTCATCCCCGCAGGAACCTCGAAGTCATCTGCAGGCGTGCCGCTTACCGCCGAAACCATATAGTCATGCCAGATTTGAGCCGGTACAGTGCCGCCGTAAATTTCGCCGAGGCTCTGGCTGCCCGTGTCATCGCCGACCCAAACGGCCGTTACTATATCCGGGGTGTAACCGATAAACCAGGCGTCGTGATTGTCATCGGTCGTGCCCGTCTTGCCGGCAGCCGGACGGCCGATGGAAGCGGCCGTACCCGTACCGCGAGTGATAACGCCTTCGAGCATGGAGGTCATTTCATAGGCCGTCTTTTCGGACATGACCTGCGTCTTTTGCATTTCGCTGTCCGAGCTGTTATCTTCGAGAACGTTACCGTTTCTGTCAAGGATTTTTATAATGGCTGTCGGTTTGATGTGAACGCCTTTATTGGCAAAGGTGCCGTATGCACTGGCCATTTCAAGCGGTGTAACACCTTTTGTTAAGCCGCCGAGGGCGGCGGAGGCCAGATTGTCGTCATTCGGGCTGCCGTCTTCAACAAGCGTTGTAATGCCCAGTTTCTTGGCATTGGCAATGACGTTGGCAGGACCGACTTTATCGGCAAGCTGAACGGCGATCGTGTTAACGGAGAGCGCAAGTGCTTTCCAGAGAGGCATACTGCCCCGGAACGTGTTATCCGCGTTGTTCGGAGACCAACTGCCGTAGGATACCTTCTTATCTTCCACTGTCGTGTCTGGAGACATGTCATGTTCCAATGCTGTCATGTAGACGAAAGGCTTGAAGGCCGAACCGGGTTGACGGACGGCCATGCTGGCGCGGTTGAAACTGTCCTGGCCGCGACCGCCGACCATGGCAAGGATGTAACCGTTTTTCGGGTTAATCGAAACGATAGCTCCCTGCGGCTGTGTCAAACCTTGATCGTCTTTATGTGTTTCCGGCAGGTTATCCATGGCTGTGACGGCGGCATGTTGTTTGTCCGTATCAAGGGTTGTATAAATTTTCAGGCCTTCTTTATACAGTGCGTCGTCACCGTATTTCTGAGCGACTTCCTGGGTTACGTAGTCGATAAAGTATGCCGTTTCATCCGTCGCATCGCTCGTCGTCTTTTGTTTGATATCCAGCTCCGACCGCTTCGCTTCTGCCGCTTGTTGCGGAGTAATATACCCGTATTTTTCCATCTGACCGACGACGACATTTTTGCGGGCCGTCGCTTCACTGGTACTGGAAGAATAATAATTCGGGCTCTTCGGCAGGCCCGCGATCATGGCGCATTCGGCAAGGGTTAATTCACCGACGTCTTTATTGAAGTACGTCTTTGCCGCTGTTTGAATGCCGTATGCGCCGCGACCGAAATAAATCTGGTTCATGTACATTTCGAGAATTTCTTTTTTACTGTATTTACGTTCCAGCTCAAGAGCCAACATGGCTTCCTGGATCTTGCGTTTTAGTGTCTGATCCTGAGAAAGAAAGGCATTCTTGGCGAGCTGCTGCGTAATGGTACTGCCGCCTTGGGCGATGCCGCGATGTGTCACGTTGGCGGCGACAGCGCGGAGAATACCGATAGGATCGATACCGATGTGATCGTAAAAACGATTATCTTCCGCGGCAATAAAAGCATTTTGCAGATTTTGCGGCACTTTATTGATGTCAATGGGTAATCTGTTTTGGTCGGAATGCAGAATGGTAATTAATTTACCCTGACTGTCAAAGACTTGCGATGACACGGCGGGACGCATATTATTGCCGACCTCCGGCAGGCTGTGATAGGCTGCGAAAATATAGCCGAACGTGAGGCCTGCAATAATGACGAGTACCAGAGCCGCCATGACGCGGAAAGAGTGGAGCGGTCCGCGTTTTTTCGCATGTTTGGCTCTGCGTCTGGGTGTATACATTATATCCTCCTGTACTATTTCGAATGTAATTTGCCGTACGAAATGTACTACATTTTATATTATCGTTCCTATTATATCGCATCTGTATGAGATAGGGAAATGTTTTTGAAACTGTGTAGACCGTTCGGAAACAGAATATAGCCTTATCTTCCCGCCTTTTATACATAAGGAACAGTACACGGGGAAATAGAGTATGCTAATAAAATAAAAAATACTGTTTATCGTAAAACGGTTGACAGAAATAGAATAAGTGATATACCATAAAGAGGCAGGAATAAGAAATTAGTATTTACAAATGAGGATATCTTAATTGGAGGTAAAAGACATGGATAGAAACAGTGCTTTTATTTTATGGTTCGATGAACTTCGTCGCAGTGACGTTAATCTTGTAGGCGGCAAATCCTCATCTTTAGGTGAATTGACGTCCGCTACGAACGTACCTGTACCGTACGGCTTTGCAACGACGGCGGAAGGCTACAGATACTTTATGACGAAGACGGGCCTTGATAAGAAGATAAAAGAATTGTTGAAAGAGCTGACCGATGTAGAAGATCCTGTACAACTTCGCTCGGTAACGGCAAAGATTCGTGAAGCCGTTTGTGCTGAAGAAATGCCGGCAGAGCTTGCTGAATCAATTCGTAAGGGATATCGGGAATTGGCGGAAAAAGTAGGAGAACCGGAACCGTTCGTTGCCGTTCGCTCCAGCGCCACCGCTGAAGATCTGCCTGACGCGAGTTTTGCCGGTCAGCAGGATACATATCTCAATGTCAGCGGCGCCGATATGGTTATTCAGAAGGTTAAAGAATGCTATGCGTCCACTTTTACGGATCGTGCGACATACTATCGCACAAAGAAGGGGTTCGACCATTTGGATGTCGCTCTCAGCGCCGCGGTTCAGATGATGGTCTTCTCCAAGTGTGCCGGCGTTATGTTTACGGTTGACCTCGTTACGGGTGATGATTCAACCATTACGATTGAAGGGGCGTGGGGTCTTGGTGAATATGTTGTGCAAGGCACGGTTACGCCCGATAATTTCCGCATTAAAAAAGATGATCTCTCTATCGTATCGAAAATAATTAATGCGAAGCCGGTTCAACTCGTCCGTAAAGCCGGCGGCGACTGTGAAGAATTGCCTGTGCCGGAAGAACTTCAAAAGGCATCGGTTCTGACGGAGGAGCAGGTTAAAGAGCTGGCGGCCTATGCTAAAGCGATTGAAAAACACTACGGCTGCTACATGGATATGGAATGGGGCGTTGACGAGCGCGACGGCAAAATTTGGTTGCTCCAGGCCCGGCCTGAAACTGTTTGGTCGAAGAAGAATACAGATAAGAAAACCGTATCGGAAGGAGAACCCATGGAAACGACGACAGAACGTACAATAGTAGTTAAAGGCCTGCCTGCAAGTCCCGGCCGTGCGGCAGGTAAAGCCCACGTTATTTTGGATCCGGCCCGTATCGGAGAATTTAAAGACGGCGAAATCCTTGTCACGACCATGACGGCCCCTGATTGGGTGCCGGCTATGAAGAAAGCCAGAGCTATCGTTACGGATGCGGGCGGGATGACTTGCCATGCCTCCATTGTCAGTCGCGAACTCGGTATCCCTTGCATTGTCGGCACAAAAAGCCGCAGTAAGGAAGCTACAACGACAATCAGGGACGGTGCTGAAATTACGGTCGATGCCACTAACGGTGTTGTTTACGAAGGATATGTGGAAGACCTTGTCAAAGCGAAAGACAGCCATGCTGAGGGCGGTGTTATGACTGTTGCGGAAGCGGCTCCTATTACGGGAACGAAGATTTACATGAATCTCGGGAATCCGGATATGGCTGAAAAATACAGTGTCTTACCGTGCGACGGTATCGGTCTCATGCGTGAAGAATTTATTTGGACAACATTTATTCATGAGCACCCCCTGTACCTCATCGAAATCGGGCATCCCGAACGCGTTGTCGATCAACTTGCCGAAGGCATCCGTAAGATGTGCCAGGCTATGGCGCCCCGCCCTGTAACGCTCCGTTTCAGCGATTTCAAGTCCAGTGAATATCGCGACCTTAAAGGCGGCGATAAATTCGAGCCGAATGAAAGCAGCGCTCTTCTCGGCTGGCGCGGCGCTTCCCGTTACTATGATCCGAAATACATTGAAGCATTTAAGCTTGAATTGAAGGCTGTACGCAAGGTCCGTGAAGAATTCGGCTTGAAGAATCTCAATGTTATGGTTCCTTTCTGCCGTCGTGTTGACGAAATGGAAAAAATCGTCGCCCTTATGGATGCCGAAGGCCTCCATCGCGGGCCGGATTTTAAAGTATGGCTCATGGCCGAAATTCCGTCCAATATCATTCTTGCAGACCAATTCAACAAGTTCGTTGACGGATATTCTATAGGATCCAATGATTTGACAATGCTCGTTATGGGGTGTGACAGAGACAACGAAACGGTTGCCTCTCTCTTCGACGAACGTAATCTTGCCGTTAAACGGGCTATACGCCATCTTATCGAGGTGGCGCATGGAGAAGGTAAGACTGTATCTATCTGCGGTCAGGCGCCGAGCGTGTATCCGGACTTCACGGAATTCCTTATTAAGAGCGGCATCGATTCCATCTCCGTCAATCCCGATGTCGTTGCTTCAACGCGTAAGAGTGTAGCGCAGATCGAACAGCGTATTCTCATGGATTCTCTTACGGGAAAAGGCAGAGCGGATGCGGAAGACTATAACTGGTAAGCCTGTGTAGCGGCTTTTGCACGGACAGAGCGCTTTGTTTTAGATAAAAAGCCTTGCTGAATTTTTGGCAAGGCTTTTTTTCGAAAAATGATCGTGAGTACGGTAGAAACAGCAGTACATTTTTTTATTCACGTGTCGGAGGTGAAACACGTGTTATCGGAACGTCAGGAGACAATCCTTGAGATTGTCAGAACTAACAGCCCCGTGACGGGGCAGCATATAGCGGAGCGGCTCCACGTTACCAGAGCGGCTTTACGGTCCGACTTGGCCATTCTGACCATGTTGGGACTCATTGACGCACGGCCGAAGTTGGGGTATTTTTATACGGGCAATAAGGAAGAAGACTTTCTTTCCCGCACCCTGACGGAAATCAAAGTGGCCGACTACCTGTCTCAGCCGGTTGCGGTTGATGAAAAAATGACTGCCTATGATGCGGTTATCGCCCTTTTTACAGAAGATGTGGGGACAGTTTTCGTTATGGCCGATGATATGCTTGTCGGTCTCGTATCGCGCAAAGATCTTTTGAAAGCGGCCATGGGGAACAATGATCTTCGTTCCCTGCCGGTGCGTATGGTCATGACACCGGTGAGCAAGATCATTTATGTCGAAGAAGATGAAAAAGCTCTTGTCGCCGCACAGCGTCTTTTGGAATATGAAATCGACTGCCTTCCCGTTGTGCGCATCGTTGAAGACAGAGCAACAAAAAAGAAAGGGCTGCATATTTTGGGGCGCGTATCAAAAACCAATATTACCCGGCTCTTTACGGATTGTGCCGCAGGAAGGAGAGCATAAATGGAAAAACCGATTATTTACGCCTGCTCCGATTCGCTCGGTGAAACGGCGGAACGTGTTGCTCGTGCGGCAGCCAGCCAATATGACAAGCAGGAGTTTAATATTGTCCGCTTGCCTTACATTCGTTCGGAACAGCAAATAGAAGAAATTGTTCGGAAGGCAACGGACGAGAACGCTATGATTTGTTATACTATCATTTCGCCCGTATTGCGTAAACGTTTACAGTCGTTGGCGGAAGGGGCCCATATTCCCGTTATTGATATTATCGGACCCATGATGAGGGGGATCGGTAAACTCACCGATACGGAGCCGACTATTAAGGCCGGTATGATCCACCGCCTGGACGGTGAGTATTTTAAACGCGTCGATGCCATTGAATTTGCCGTGAAATTTGACGACGGTAAGAATCCTCTCGGGTTTTTAAAGGCGGATATTGTTATTATCGGTGTGTCGCGTACATCGAAGACCCCGTTATCCATGTATTTGGCTCATAAGCGCGTAAAAGCGGCTAATTTACCGCTCGTGCCGGAAGTACCTCTGCCGCAGGAACTTTTTGAAGTACCGGCCCGCAAGATCGTCGGTCTGATCATCGATCCGTATAAATTGAATTTTATCCGCTCCGAACGCCTCCGTACGATGGGACTCGAACCGGATGCCAGCTACGCCGATGTAGACCGTATTAATGAAGAACTGGAGTATGCTCAAAATGTCATGCGCCGGCTTCATTGTCCCGTCATTGATGTGTCTGCCAAGGCCATTGAAGAAACGGCCAATCTTGTTCTCGATATTATTAAGCGCAATAAAGAATTATACGATGAATAAAAGAAGGCGTGCGGGAATGGTTCCGCACGCCTTTACTTACAGTATATGGCTCATAATAAAAAGAGATGACCTGTCCGAGATCATCTCTTTTTATGGTAAACTACGCATTGCGCTGTACTTTGCCGGAACGAAGGCAACGAGTGCAAACATTAATGCGTTTTACTTCTCCGTCTACGATGGCACGTACTCTTTGGATATTCGGTTTCCACGTTCTCTTTGTTTTTAAATGGGAATGGCTGACGTTCATACCGCTCATGGTACCTTTGCCGCAAATTTCACAATAATTTGCCATAACGCACACACCTCCTTGCAGTGTCACAGTACAACATAAAAATAATAGCATAAAAAATAAGGCGAGGCAAGAATTATTTGCCTGTTTATTCATGATTCAAGATACACGGATATGGTACAATAAAACGGGTAAAATAACAAGCGGACTCTTTCGCGTGTGTAGATAAGAGGAGAAATAATGACTGTTGCCATTACGGAAATAAAAGGAATAGGCGCGCAAAAGGGAAAACTCTTTGCCAAAGTCGGGATCAGGACCGTAACGGACTTACTGCAGTATTTTCCCCGCGCTTACGAAGACCGGTCACGCATTGTGCCGATCGGTGAAGCCGCCGCGGCGGAAGGCCTGTCCGTTCTTATCAACGGCACAGTTTCATCCGTGACGGAAGTACGGCCCCGTCGCGGCATGACGGTTCTTAAAGTTTTTATAAGCGACAGTACGGGAGCAGTGGAACTCATCTGGTTTAACCGGCCTTTTAAAAAGCGTATGTTCCGTAAAGGCATGGAAGTACATGCTTTCGGTAAAATAGAACGCCGGTACGGCCGTTTGCAGATGAATTCGCCTGAAGCCGAGCCGGGGGTTGCCGCGCCGGGCGGCTTGGTTCCTGTCTATGCGTTGACGGACGGACTCTATCAAAATGATTTTCGTAAGGCCGTCACCGCCGCTTTTGCGTACGCAAAAGAATACGGCGATGTGCTGCCGGCCTGTTTATCTGCAGAAGTAACGGGTCGTGCCGTGACGGCGGAGATGTATAAAGCCATACATTTTCCGCCTGACTTTGAGGTACTTAAAAAGGCGCGTAAAATCCTTGCTTTTGAAGAACTTTTTTCACTGCAGGCGGGACTTCTTCTCAAGCGGCAGGAAAATAAAGCGGGGCGCGCCGTCAAATTCGGTCCGAACGGGAAACTTGTCAAAGGACTTCTCAATAACTTGCCCTTTACCCTGACGCAGGGGCAAATAGACGCTTTTTTGGATATACAAAATGATGTGGAAACGGAGTCTCCGATGCAGCGTTTGATACAGGGGGACGTCGGTTCCGGTAAGACGGTCGTTGCCGCTCTGGCCTTGGCAAAGACTGTGGAAAACGGCTATCAGGGCGCCTTGATGGCGCCGACAGGTATTTTGGCAGCGCAACACTATGAAGAGTTTACCCGTCTCTTTACCGGATTGCCCGTGACGGTCGCTCTTTTGACCGGACGGTCAACGGCCAAGGAAAGAGCCGAGCTGCTCCGAGGGTTGGCAAATCGGGATATAGATATTCTTGTCGGTACTCATGCGCTCATTCAGGAGGATGTCGTTTTTGCCGATTTGGCTCTTGCCGTAACGGATGAGCAGCATCGTTTCGGTGTAAAACAGCGGGTAAAATTGCGCGATAAAGGAAAAGCCCCCCACTCGCTTTATATGACGGCTACGCCTATTCCGCGGACATTGGCACTTTCCGTGTACGGGGATCTGGATGTTTCGACTATTAGAGAGGTGCCGCCGGGCCGTAAACCCGTTAAAACGTATGCCGTCGGTGAAGGCATGCGTGCGCGTGTTTACGCGTTTATGAAGAAACGAATCGCCGAAGGGCAGCAGGTTTATGTCGTCTGTCCTCTCGTGGAAGAATCGGAAAGCGCCGATTTACAGGCAGCCTCGGCTCTTTATGAGGATTTGAGTCGGCATGCCTTTAAAGAATACCGTTGCGGCCTCGTCCACGGGCGTATGAGCGGTAAAGAAAAAGATGCCGTTATGGATGCGTTTCGACAGGGAGACCTTAATATCCTGGTGGCGACAAGCGTTATAGAAGTAGGCGTAAACGTACCGAATGCAACGATTATGCTCATTGACGGAGCTGAGCGTTTCGGTTTGGCTCAGCTCCATCAGTTGCGCGGCCGGGTCGGCCGCGGCAGTCTTCAAGCTTATTGTATCCTGCTTGCCAAGAGCGGCAGTGAAGAGACGCGGCAGCGCATGAAATGGATGGAAACGATACATGACGGGTTCAAGCTTTCTGAAAAGGATTTGCTTCTGCGCGGATCGGGACAGCTATTCGGGTATATGCAGCACGGCTTACCTGATTTGCGTGTAGCCGATATTGTCGGTGACGCGGCTCTTCTCGTGCCGGCGAGAGAAGCGGCACAACACTATTTGCGTGAACCGGGGCGGAAGGAAATTATCGTTAAAGCGCTGAAACATCGGTTCGGCGACAGCTTTGCAAAGATTCTCAATAATTAAATTACTATGGGCCGGAAATATATACAGAAAGAGGTTTATCAGTTATAATTAGGGATAAAGCTGTTGAGGGTGAAATTCCCCTTTTTATATTTACTATAGAGGTGTGAATATGAGAACTGATAAATTTGGTATGCAAGGCTTAACCTTCGATGACGTGCTGCTGGTGCCGGCAAAGTCCGATGTGCTGCCGAAAGACGTCGATATTTCCACGAACTTGACACGGGACATTAAGCTGAACGTGCCTATTATGAGTTCCGGTATGGATACCGTTACGGAAGCGCCTATGGCTATTGCCGTTGCCCGTGAAGGCGGTATCGGTGTTATTCATAAGAATATGTCCATTGCCGAACAGGCTCGCGAAGTGGACAAGGTAAAGCGTTCGGAGCACGGTATTATTATTGATCCGATCTTCCTTCATCCGGACAACATTTTGGCCGATGCTAACGAATTGATGGGAAAATACCGTATTTCCGGCGTACCTATTACCGTTAACGGCAAGCTTGTCGGTATTATTACAAACCGCGATATGCGTTTTGAAGAAGACATGAGCCGGCGTATCGGCGATACGATGACGCGGGAAAACCTGGTTACGGCTCCGGTAGGCACGTCTCTTGCGGAAGCAAGAGAAATTCTTCGCCGCCACCGCATTGAAAAACTGCCTTTAGTCGATCAGGATAACAACCTGAAAGGCCTCATTACGATTAAAGATATTGAAAAAGCCACTAAATATCCGAATTCCGCCAAAGATTCGGACGGACGTCTTCTTGCCGCTGCGGCTGTCGGTGTAACGCACGATATGATTGATCGTATTGATGCGCTTGTAGCGGCTAAAGTGGACGTTGTCGTCATTGATACGGCACACGGTCATTCGACAGGCGTTTTGCATACGCTTAAAGAAATTAAAAAGGCCTATCCTTATCTGCCCGTTATTGCCGGTAACGTCGCTACGGCCGATGCAACGGAAGCGCTTATTGAATGCGGCGTGGATGCGGTTAAAGTCGGTATCGGCCCCGGTTCTATCTGTACGACTCGCATCATTGCCGGCATCGGTGTGCCGCAGATTACGGCCGTCTATGAGTGCGCGCAAGTGGCACAGCGTTTCGGCATTCCTATTATTGCCGACGGCGGGATCAAATATTCCGGCGATATGGCTAAAGCCATTGCCGCGGGCGGCAATGTGTGTATGATCGGCAATATTCTTGCCGGTACGGAAGAAAGCCCGGGTGAAACGATCATTTATCAGGGCAGAAGCTATAAGGTTTATCGCGGCATGGGCTCCATGGGTGCCATGGAAAAAGGCAGTAAGGACCGTTACTTCCAGGAAGATGCGAAGAAACTCGTTCCTGAAGGCATTGAAGGCCGCGTGCCCTACAAAGGGCCTGCTGCAAGTACTATTTTCCAGATGGTCGGCGGGCTGCGCGCGTCTATGGGGTATTGCGGCTGCCATACGGTTAAGGAAATGATCGAAAATACGCAATTTATTCAGATCACGAGCGCAGGCTTGCGTGAAAGCCATCCTCATGATATCAGTATCACGAAGGAAGCTCCGAACTACAGCGTAAACTAGGAAGCGGAGGGGCGTAATGGACGGCACTATCGAAATATTGTCCATCCCTGTCGATAATGTATCGATGGAGGAAGCAACGGAGTTTGTTTTTAACTGCATCGAAGAAGGAAAGGCCGCATCAATTGCTACGGCAAATGCGGAAATGCTTATGCGCGCACGCGAAGACAGTGAACTGGCCCGGATTTTAAAAGATTCCGATATGGTAGTTCCCGACGGCGCCGGCGTACTTTGGGCCGCGGAACAACAAGGCAGAAAGTTCAAAGAACGTGTCGCCGGCGTTGATTTGGCTTATGCCGTTATGAAAAATTGTGTCGTTAAGGGAACGAAGATATACTTTTTCGGCGGCGCTCCGGGTATTGCCGAAACGGCTGCGGCCAATATGAGGGCGCAAGTAGGTGAGCTTAATATTGCAGGCATGCATGACGGATTTTTTACGGCAGCGGAAGAACAGTCTATTGTCAATGATATTCGGAATTCGGGAGCGCAGGTTCTTTTTGTCGCTCTCGGCGTGCCGAAGCAGGAAAAATGGATCAGCAGGCACTTGTATGAATTGGGACCCTGTGTCTGCATGGGTGTTGGCGGTACATTTGACGTACTGGCGGGAAAGGTCTGCCGTGCACCCGAATGGATGCGGAGAAATCGTCTCGAATGGCTCTACCGCCTCTGCAAAGAGCCGAGCAGGGCATGGCGTATGCTGGCTCTGCCTAAGTTTGTGGCTGCCGTGAAATTCGGCAGTAACTCCTAGGCCGAGGTGACGGAGATGAAAAAACCTTTTATAATTGAAGACGGATATCCTTTTATTGCCATACCCTTTTTCTTGGCGGTTCTTGCGGCGTATTTTGTCAATTTCTATGTTGCCGTAGTGCCTCTGGTCCTGTCGGCGTACTTTATGTATTTCTTTCGCAATCCTCATAGGACCATTCCGAGCGATGAAACGCTTCTCGTTTCACCGGCCGACGGTACCGTTGTCAGTGTGGAACCGGCCCATGAAGACTTATATTTGGGGCAGGACTGTTGCAAAATAGTTATTTTCCTGTCCATTTTTGATGCCCACGTCAATCGCACGCCGCTGTCGGGGGTCATTAAATTTCAACAGTACACGTGCGGCCGCTTCAGACCCGCTTATAAGGACGGTGTCGGCTATGAAAATGAACGCTATGCCCTGGGTATTGATAACGGGCGTACACGGTTATTGATTACTCTGGTTGCAGGCGTTTTGGCACGACGTGTCGTTTCATGGGTTACCTTGGGTGACGTATTGGAACACGGTCAGCTGTACGGTATGATCAAATTCGGCTCCTGCATTGAAATCTATGTGCAGGATAATGTGGAGATCTCTGTTAAAAAGGGCGATCGCGTTCGCGGCGGAGAATCAATAATAGGGAGGATTGTTGAATGAAAAATGTAATTCCCTGCTTATTTACTTCCGGAAATTTATGCTTCGGTGTTCTCAGTATGATCTTATCCTCGCAGGGGAATTTTACGTGGGGCGCTTTATGTATTTTCTTTGCCATGCTTTGTGACGCTATGGACGGCCGTTCCGCTCGTGCGCTCGGTGTCAGCGGTGACTTCGGCAAAGAGTTGGATTCTTTGTCCGACTGTGTTTCTTTCGGTGCCGCCGCCGCGTTTTTGATGTATAATTACACCCTTCATACGTTGGGGTGGATCGGCGTGATTCCGGTTCTTATATATTCTGCTCTCGGCGGTATTCGTCTAGCGCGTTTTAACATTAATACGGATACTGTTCACGGCTATTTCCAAGGCATGCCGATTCCTAACGGCGGCTGTCTTTTTGCGACGTATGTCCTTTCGGGCGTTCATCTGCCGGCGCCGCTTATCGCCGTAATCGTAATTCTGGTCGGGTATGATTTGGTCAGTAAAATACATCACCCCGATTTCAAGGGACAAAGTGCGGACATGCTGCACAAATCGGCTCTTTTTATTACCCTTGCCGCCGGCGTCGCTATATGTGTCTATGATTGGCATCTCGCTATTACCCTGCCTTTTGCGTTATATATCGTATACGGTTTACTTAATACGGCAATGAATGGGAAACTCATTTAAACTGGGAGTTGAGAATGGAACACATAGCGGATCTGCTTATGATCCCCGTACAGGTAATAATCGTATTCTATACGCTCTATTACTTTGTTCTTGCCCTGTCCGGCTTAATAAAAAAAGAAGATAAAACCATGGCACCGCCCGAACATACCTTTGCCGCCGTCATTTGCGCACATAATGAAGAAACCGTCGTAGGTGAGCTCATCGATAATCTGAAGGAACTCAATTATCCGCGCAGTATGTACGATATTTATGTCGTTGCCGATAATTGTACGGACAATACGGCTAAGGTCTGTGAAGCACACGGCGCCTTCGTAAAAGTCCGCGTCAATACAAAGGAAGTCGGTAAAGGCTTTGCTATGGATTGGATGTTTGACCGGCTTTTAAAACAGGAAAAGCAATATGACGCTTTTGTTGTTTTCGATGCGGACAACCTGGTTCATCCCGAATTTTTACGGGAAATGAACAATCATCTCTGCAAAGGAGAAAAGGTCATTCAAGGCTATATGGATTCGAAAAACCCGACGGACTCGTGGGTCGCCGGGACCTTTTCTATCGCCTTTTGGCTCATCAACCATATGTGGCACCGCGCTAAGTATAATATCGGTCTTTCGACGGCTCTCGGCGGAACGGGCATGTGCATCGCTACGGATATTGTTCGCACCTACGGCTGGGGATGTGACTGCCTTACAGAAGATATGGAATTTTCTATGAAAATACTTCTCGAAGGCGTACGTACATGCTGGGCTCATGATGCCATCATTTATGATGAAAAAGTCGTCGGTTTCAGAGCATCCTGCCGCCAACGCAAACGCTGGGCACAAGGGCAGACGGACTGCGGGGAGCGGTTCATGCCGAAGCTTTTTGTGAAAGGCATTCGGACCGGTAATATTCGTATGATCGACGGGATTATTACGCTGTCGCAGCCGTATTTTATGATGATGTCGACTATTTACGCTTTTTTTTCATACATTAATACAACCTGGTATCCTTTCTATACCAACATTTTAAATCAACTTGTGCCGATGGAAATATGGACGGTTCTCTTTGTAGCGCAATACGCTATTCCGATTATCGTTCTCCTACAAATTAAAGTACCTCTTAAATCGTGGGCTTATCTCATCGTTTATCCGCTCTTTATGTACAGTTGGATTCCCGTCAATTTCCTCGGTTTTAAAGATCGTCATGATATGAGGTGGAGCCATACTCTTCATACGCGCGCCGTTTCTTATGACAGTACGGCTCTCTTGCGAAAAGAAAATAAGAAATAGGAGTATGTCATGCACATTTTATTAACTAACGATGACGGTGTTTCGGCTCGCGGCATAGGTATTCTTGAAGAAGTTATGTCTGTCCATGCAGATAAAGTCACTGTTGTGGCACCCGTAGGACAACGCAGTGCCGCGTCTCACTCCATGTCCATCAATAAGGATCTTTATTGTCAGGAAATAGAGAGCAATTATCCCAATGTCCGTAAATTCTCTGTCAACGGTACGCCTGTCGATTGTGTGAAAACAGCACTGGAATTCTTTTTGGCCGATGATATGCCGGACCTCATTATTTCCGGCATCAATGACGGGTATAATCTCGGCAGCGATGTCCTTTATTCCGGTACCGTTTCGGCAGCGATGGAAGGGCCGTATTATCAGATGCCGGCTATTGCCGTATCTATCGGTAAACTTACGGAAGTCCGCGGCTATGAAACGGCCGGACTTGTCGCGGAAATTATCGATCGCGTTATTGTAGGCGGTAAATTTCCCGGTATTTTGAATGTTAACGTTCCCGGAAAAAAGGGGAAAATCAGTATTGATAACGTTGTTGTAGTACCTCAGGCGGTACAGATTTATCGTAACGTCATTCTGCAAAAGAAAGATCGCGACGGAGCGACATGCTTTCGTGTCGTTGGGGACAGTGATATGTCGACGGCACCGCAATTCAGTGATATAGCCGGTATCCGCAGGGGTCATGTGACGGTTACGCCTTTGCGCTGGCAGCAGACGGCAACCGCCGCGATGGAAACGGTTGCGCATCTGATTTTTCATAACCACTGATTAATAAAATTTTAGTGAAGAGGTATTGCATAAAAAACAACCTTGCTTTATAATGGGCACACAACCGCATATAGATGGATGAAGCATATGGGAGAAGACGGAAGTCTACCGAAGGAGTTAAACTCTCAGGTGTCCGAAAGGACGGGACCGTATGTGGACATATCTCTGGAGAGTCCCTAACGGGCGCCGAAGGTGCACGAAGTACCAGTACTTCTTATCTCTCAGGCAAAAGGACAGAGCTTAGGATAATCTATAACAACGCAGATAAACGTATATAGATGTGTTTTCCTTGTTCCTGTCTCCGGAGATGTCGGTGACAGGTTTTTTATTTTAAGGAAAAGGAGCCGATTGTAATGAATGTAGAGATGTTAAATGCTGTAGACAGTTTTATTTGGGGGCCGCCCCTCCTGATACTCCTCATCGGGACAGGGATTATGCTTACCGTCCGCTTGGGGCTTATCCAGATCTTCAAGTTGCCGCGCGCGTTAAGGCTTATTTTTACGGCCGAGAATAAAGGCAGCGGTGATATTGACAGTTTTAAAGCTCTCTGTACGGCTTTAGCGGCAACTGTAGGGACCGGGAATATCGTCGGTGTAGCAACGGCTATTCATGCCGGCGGTCCCGGCGCCGTCTTCTGGATGTGGGTGGCCGCTTTTGTCGGCATGGCAACGAAATACGCGGAAGGCTGCCTTGCCGTTAAATACAGAACGGTAGACGAGAACGGCGATATTGCCGGCGGCCCGATGTATTATATCGAACGCGGCCTTGGTAAAAAGTTTAAACCGTTAGCGGTTATTTTTGCTGTCTTCGGTGTTCTTGTAGCTTTCTTCGGTATCGGCACCTTTGCACAGGTCAATGCGATTGTAGAAATTACGCAGCTGGCTACGGATATTCCCGTGCCGTACACGGCGGCTGTATTGACAATTGTTGTTGCAGCCGTAACGATTGGCGGCTTACAGTCTATTTCCAGAGCGGCTTCGAAAATCGTTCCGGCGATGGCGGTCCTCTATATCATCGTTACAGTCGGTTTCCTTATAATTTGTCATGCCCAAGTGCCGGCAGCTATTATGGAGATTCTTACGGACGCTTTCACACCGACGGCTGCGGCAGGCGGTTTTCTCGGAGCTTCCGTGCTCGTAGCCATGCGCAACGGTGTTGCCCGCGGCGTGTTTTCCAATGAATCCGGACTTGGCTCCGCTCCTATCGTAGCGGCGGCGGCCAAGACAAAATGGGCATCGGAACAGGGGCTTATCTCCATGACAGGTACATTTATTGATACGATTATTATTTGTACGCTTACGGGTCTTGTTATCGTCATCAGCGGTGCTTGGACGGGCGATTTCAACGGGGCGGCGCTTACGAACGCAGCTTTCCAACAGGCATACCCGGCAGTCGGCAGCCTTGTCCTTTGTGTCAGCCTCACTCTCTTTGCGTTTACGACGATCCTTGGCTGGAATTATTACGGTGAGCGTTGCATTGCGTACCTTGTTGGAGTTAAAGGGATTTTGCCGTACCGTGTATTTTTCATTTTTCTTGTAGCCTGCGGAGCCTTTGTTAAACTTGATGTTATCTGGATCCTTGCCGACATTGTAAACGGGCTCATGGCGATTCCCAACCTTGTAGCCCTTATCGGGTTGAGCAGCATTGTCGTGGCCGAAACAAAGGCGTATTTTGCACACATAGAGGAAAAGAAAGCGGAAGAAACCGTAAGGGAATTTGTTGTGGAAAAACAGTAAAGGTACCTGATCGACAAGCCGCCTGAAAGAAATTTCCCGGGCGGCTTGACTGATTTATATCTTTTTCTTTTTTCAGAAATCCGGACCGAAAGAGTTGCACAATATCGGGTTCTTGATATAGGCTAAGCAGCCTGTCTTTTTCTTGACGAACCATCCTTTTACCGATATAATTAATAACGTGCTAATGCACGGGTCCGCTTGCCGGAGTGGCGGAATGGCAGACGCACTTGACTCAAAATCAAGCGATGAATAGTCGTGTGGGTTCAAGTCCCACCTCCGGCACCAAGTAAAATAGCGCCCTGAAGGGGCGCTGTTTTTATTTTATCCTTTTTATAAAAAGGTCGTATAAGGAATCTCGTTTTCTCTGATTTCCGCTTATGATATACTGAACAGATAGAAGTTTTTAAGGAGGATACATTTCATGTTTAATATAGGCATGAGTGAAATGATACTAATCTTTATCGTCGCCCTTATCGTGTTCGGTCCCGATAAGCTTCCGGAAATTGCCCGCACTCTCGGCAAAAGTGCCCGTGAATTAAAGAAAGCCGGCGATGATCTTGTTGAAGCGGCGACGGATACAAAGCGTGCTGCCGATATTGACGTGGTGGGAGTCCGGGAATCACTCAGTAAGTTTAAAGAAGCGCAGGCCATGTTGAAGGACGGTTTTGAAGAAGAAGAAACAGCTGCAGCCTCTGCCGTGCGGGCTGCGGCAGAGGAAGCCGCACAGGCGAGTGTAAACAATGATATAATAGCGCCTGCCAGAACGGATGTCTCTGCCGCCGGACGGGACGCAAAAGAAACCATCTTGGCGGAGGCTATTGTGGCGGAAAAGGAGAAGGATTTTGGGAGATAAGGTTATTCAGGAAATGCCTTTACGCGATCACTTGCAGGAGTTTCGGAAACGCATCAGTATCTGTCTGGCCGTTGTCGGCGCAGCATCTTTTGCTTGCTACGGGTATGTGGATGATATTATTGCCCTCTTGTCGGGACCTGCGGAAAAGCTGTATTTCATGAATCCGGCAGAAGTTTTTTTTACGTATGTGGAAATTGCCGTCTATGCAGGCGTTCTCGTGACATTACCCGTTCTTCTTTATGAGTTTTGGGCGTTTATCGCTCCCGCTTTATGGCCTGAAGAGAAAAGGGCGGTGCTGCTCATCCTGCCGGCAGCGGTTCTTCTTTTTTATGTCGGTCTTGTTTTTGCGTATTACTTCGTTGTCCCGGCGGCGGTCGGCTTTTTTATCGGTTTCGCGACGCAAACATTACAACCTATGTTTTCTTTGGAAGCGTACTTGTCCTTCATCATGGCCCTGACCCTGCCTTTCGGATTTATTTTCGAGTTGCCCCTTGTCGTCATCTTTCTGGCAAAACTCGGCCTCGTATCGGGTGAGTTTTTGCGGTCGAAACGAAAAATACTCATCGTCATATCCTTTGTTTTTGCGGCTATCGTCTCGCCGACGACGGATGTTATTACGCAATCGCTCATTGCCGTGCCTCTTATTGTCCTTTATGAAATCAGTTTATGGATTGTCCGATTTACCATGCATAAATAAATCTTGTATACAGTATTTATGAAGGCCGCCCCTTTTGTACGGGGCGGTTCTTTTGTTATAATAAACGAGTAAGTTCGTGCCGGTATACGCAAAGAAAGTACCATCATCTCTATGACAGCAGGAGGTCTTATTACATGAAAAAAATTAATTCGGTTTTAGTTGCGAACCGTGGTGAAATCGCTATTCGTGTATTTCGCGCCTGTAACGAACTCGGCATCCGTACGGTAGCCGTTTACTCCAAAGAAGATTCTCTGTCACTGCACCGTTTTCGTGCCGATGAATCTTACTTGGTCGGTAAGGGTAAGAAACCGGTTGACGCATATTTGGATATTGAAGATATTATTCGCATCGCCCATGAACACGAAGTTGATGCTATTCATCCGGGTTACGGATTCCTTTCGGAAAATTCGGAACTTGCTAAACGGTGTCATGAAGAAGGTATCGTCTTTATTGGTCCGAAGGTGGAACACCTTATCATGTTCGGCGACAAGATCAATGCCCGTATTCAGGCTAAAAAGGCGGGTATTCAGTTTATCCCCGGCAGCGACGGCCCCGTTATGAATTATGCCGAAGTAGAACGCTTTGCCAAAGAAGTGGGCCTGCCGATTATGCTTAAAGCCGTTAATGGCGGCGGCGGCCGCGGGATGCGTATGGTCGACAAAATGGCCGACCTCAAGGAAGCATATGAACGCGCTAAGTCCGAAGCGAAGCTCGCTTTCGGCAACGATGAAATCTACCTGGAAAAATGTATTATCAATCCGAAACACATAGAAGTTCAGATCATGGGTGACGAACACGGCAATGTCATTCACCTCTTTGAACGGGACTGCTCCATTCAGCGGCGTCATCAGAAGGTTGTAGAAATTGCACCGGCGTTCTCTTTGTCGACGAAGCTGCGCCGGGATATTTGCGATGCGGCGTTGAAACTGATGAAGAATGTCAATTATGTCAACGCGGGTACGGTTGAGTTCCTCGTGACAGATGACGAAAAATTCTACTTTATCGAAGTTAACCCGCGTGTACAGGTAGAACACACGGTTACGGAAATGGTTACGGGTATCGACATTGTCCAGACACAGATTAAAGTGGCTGAAGGCTATGCTTTGGACAGCGAAGAAATCGGCATTAAAAGCCAGGACGCAATCCAGTGTATCGGCAATGCGATTCAGTGCCGTATTACGACGGAAGACCCGGTAAACGGGTTTATGCCCGATTCCGGCAAGATCATTGCCTACCGCAGCGGCGGCGGGTTCGGGGTTCGCCTCGACAGCGGTAACGCTTATACGGGTGCCATTATTACGCCGTATTACGACTCGTTGCTTGTAAAGGCTACGACCTATAATCTCACTCATGCCGGCGCCGTACAGAAGATGATTCGTGTCTTAAAAGAATTCCGCATTCGCGGCGTTAAGACGAATATCGGATTCCTTATCAACGTTCTTTCGAACGATCTCTTTATCAGCGGCCGGTATGATGTTAACTTCATTGATGAACATCCGGAACTCTTTGATCTGCCTGTAACACATGATCGCGGCACAAGGCTTTTAAAGTATATCAGTGACACGACAATTAACGGATATCAAGGTTCAGGCCGCCAGGAAAAGCTGGAATTTGAGCCGCTTGAATTGCCGGTTACACCGAAAGGGGATTTCCCGAACGGCACGAAACAGGTCTTTGATGAATTAGGTGCTGAAAAATTCTCGCAGTGGATTCTGGATCAAAAGAAAGTCCTTTTTACAGATACGACAATGCGTGATGCCCATCAGTCTTTACTGGCAACGCGTGTGCGTTCCGTCGATATGCTCCGCGTTATGGATGCGGCCGCCAAAAAGATGCCCGAACTCTTTTCTTTTGAATGCTGGGGCGGCGCGACATTTGACGTTGCCTATCGTTTCCTTTATGAAGATCCGTGGGTGCGCCTGCGTGAAATGCGTGAAAAGTCCCCGAATATTCTCTTACAGATGCTTATCCGCGGCGCGAATGCCGTCGGTTATACGAGCTATCCTGACAATGTTGTTAAAAACTTTGTTGATCTTACGGCAAAAAACGGTATTGATATATTCCGTATCTTTGACAGCCTGAACAGCCTCGACAATATGTATGAAACGATTCAGGCCGTACGCGAAACGGGTAAGATTGCCGAAGTGGCTCTTTGCTATACGGGCGATATTCTTGATCCGCAACGACCGAAGTATAATCTCGCCTACTACGTGCAAATGGCCAAGGAACTGCAGAATGCAGGTGCCAATATCATTGCCATTAAAGATATGGCGGGGCTGCTCAAGCCGGAAGCGTCGTATCAGCTTGTCGCCGCATTGAAAGACGCCGTTACGTTGCCGATTCACCTGCATACGCATGACGGTTCCGGCAATGGTGTAACAACATACTGCCGTGCTATTGATGCAGGCGTCGATATTGTTGACGTCGCACTCTCTTCTATGGCGAGCGGTACGAGCCAACCGAGCATGAATACGCTGTACTATGCGTTGAGCGGCAAAGAACGTCGTCCCGATATGAGTATCGACAATATGGAAGAAATGTCACGGTATTGGGCAACCGTACGCCCGTACTATAAGGGTGTCGATAAAGCGGAGCCGTATTCCAATACGGAAGTATACCAGCATGAAATGCCGGGCGGACAGTTTTCCAATCTTCGCCAGCAAGCAAAGGCAGTCGGCCTGGGTGAACGTTGGAATGAAGTTAAGAAGATGTATCATGATGTGAATATGATGTTCGGCGATATTATCAAGGTAACGCCGTCGTCTAAAATCGTCGGCGACATGACCTTATTCATGGTACAGAATGACTTGACGGAAAAAGATATTTACGACCGCGGGGATACACTTGATTTTCCGCAGTCTGTTGTAGAATTTTTTGAAGGCCGTATCGGTATTCCCTATCAGGGGTTCCCGGAAGAACTGCAGAAGATTATTCTCAAAGGAAAGAAACCGTTGACAGAACGTCCGGGTAAAGTTTTGCCGCCGGCCGACTTCGAAGCAATTGCGAAAAAACTTGAAGATGCAGGTTATGGCCATACGCCGGAAGATGTAAACGCGTACTGCCAGTATGCAAAGGTTTTTACGGACTATAGTGAACGCCTCAAAGAATTCGGAGATGTAAGCGTTCTCGATACGCCGACCTTCTTCTTCGGTATGAAGAAAGACGAAGAAGTCCATGTTGAAATAGAAAAAGGTAAGGATCTTGTCATTACTTTAGTCAACATCAGCGATCCCAATGATGACGGCATTCGTACAATTACGTTCATGTTTAACGGTGCCGAACGCGAAATCCGCGTACAGGACAAGAGCGTGGATATGGCTGCCGTTGCGAAGAAAAAAGCTGACCCGACCAAGCCGGGCGACATAGGCGCGACCCTTTCCGGGTCTGTTGTCAATATTCTTGTCTCGAAGGGCCAGAAAGTAAAGAAAGGCGAGCCTCTTGTCGTTACGGAAGCAATGAAGATGGAAACGACCATTACCTCTCCTATTGAAGGCACGGTTGCGGATATTCATGTTGTGAAAGGACAGGCGATCATTTCCGGGGACTGCCTTGTTGAAATTGAAGGGTAAAGAAAAAAGACAAACCGTGTATTCATTCGGATACACGGTTTGTTTTTATGTAAGTAAAATTTTTCGGTTTTTTATCGGTACAGGTCTGTAGTCTGTGCCGGCTTATGCCGTCGCACGGCAACGCTGATAGCAAGAAGGATGATTCCGGCGACGATAAAAATGTAGTGCATGCCGGCGGCCGTGGCGATGAAAGCGCCCAACAGAGGACCGATGAAAGATCCCAGTTGTTGTGCCGAGAAGAGAAGCCCGAAGACTCTGCCTTTGGCGTTGTTCGGAGTCGACTTGGCGAGGATGGCATTGATGGACGGGTTGATACCTGAAAAGAAAAGACCGACACAGAACTGAGCCGTTGCAAAGAGAAAAAGCGTGTGCGGTATGGACTGTACGACGGCGATAATGCCGGCGAGGGTGAGGGCGCAGATCAGAGAATTGTAGAACCCTTTGTGCTGCCCGAACCGGCCCCAGAGGGGCGCCGCTGCGGCGCCGGCAAAACCGCTTAAAGAGAAGACAAATCCCGCCTTCATAGCTATATTTTCGGAATTTCCCGTCAGCTCTTCTATATATGTCGCCATGACCGGTTGGACCAGGAGAATAGTCATTTGAACAAAGACGGCAAAAGTAAGCATGTCTCGAATGACAGGTGATTTAAAGATACTGAATTCTTTTTTAGTGTAAGCACCGGTAGGTTCATCCGAGGCCGATATTTGCAGCGGTTCTTTAATAAAGATAAAAAGCATGAGGAAATTGATAAAAAGAGCGCCTGCCGCCAGAAAGAAGGACATGCGCATACCGAAAATCTCCGCTAAGACGCCTCCGAAGAGAGGTCCGATGACACTGCCTGCCGTAAGAGAGCCTTGCATAACACCGAGACAGACGCCGAGCTTCTGCGGCGGAGCATAAGAGGTCATAATAGCCAGTTCCATCGGCCAGAGACCGGCAGCGAAGCCTTGAAACATGCGCATCAATGTAAGTTGTATCGGGCCGGTGACGATACCGCCGAGAAAATAACTGACTGCGAGGAGTATGCTGGCTCTCAACGCCATGAGCTTTTTGCCGCGCCTGTCTGCCATCTTTCCCCAAACGGGAGCCATCACGGCACTGATTACAAAAGATGCCGAAAAGACGATGCCCGACCAGAGATGTACATCTGCCGCCCGTACGCCCAACTCTCTTGTCAGGTAGATAGGAAGGAAAGGCATAATCATAGTATAGCTTGATGACATAAAGAGAACATTGCATGTCAAGACGACAAGGCATGTTTTCCAATTCATGAATTCACACTTTCTGAAAAAATATATAATAGCTAATTTATTATAAATGCCGGCTGTGCTTATTGCAAGGCGGCTTATCTTCCCTTTTGCAGTATATACCATTATAATAAAAACGGTATATACTGTTTTACAATGACAGAGGATAAAACGGATCGGCGGATTTACGGAAAAAGAAGTAGACTCTTGACTGTGCTTATAGCGGACTGTTGCCGGTTCTTTGCCGGCAGTTTCAGTACAGAAACTTTTTCCGTTTCCTGCTGAGGGCTGTATTTCATAATAAGTATTTATTATTCCGATTAGCCTGGAAATACTGTCTTTTATAATGTTTTTAGGAGCGACTATGAGTGAACTTATTTATCCACCGCCGCTGCGGCCGGGTGATACGATCGGGATCATTGCGCCCGCCGCTTACAGCGTATCGGATGAATTGGATAAAGCCGTTGCCTGGCTCCACGAATTGGGCTATGCCGTGAAACTTGGCGCAACGGTGAAAAAGAAGTGGGGGTATCTTGCCGGTACGGATGAAGAACGGGCCCGTGATGTAGAAGCAGCTTTCGGTGATGACAATGTGAAAGGTATACTTTGTTTGCGCGGCGGCTATGGCGTAACGCGCATACTCGACCTCATTGACTTTCCATACATTAAGAAGCATCCGAAGCTTTTCATCGGCTTCAGTGACATTACGGCGCTCCACTCGGCATTGCAAAAATACTGCGGCTTTGCTGTCGTGCATGGGCCGATGGCTCTTTCGCTGGGGCGAAAGAGCAGTGCGTTTACGCGTGCTTCCTTTGCGGCTATGCTAAGTGACCCGTGGGGGCGTAAAGAGCTGCTCCTGCCGCCCGGCAGGCATATGGAAACGCTTGTCGCCGGCAAGGCGACGGGAATTCTTGCCGGCGGCAACCTCATGCTTCTTGCCGTTACGACAGGGACATCTTATGCCTTGGGCGGCAAGGATTTGGTTCTTGTTCTGGAAGAAGTCGGAGAAAGCGCATATTCCTTGGATCGCATGTTTCGCCAGCTGGAACAGGGCGGTCTTATAGAGCGGGCCAAAGCCGTTCTTTTCGGGGAATTTCATAATTGTGAGCCACAGGAAGAAACGGACGGGAATTTCACGATACGTCAAGTGGTCGAGCAATATGCCGAGCGATGGAGTATACCGGCTGTATGGGGCCTGCCTGTCGGTCACGGCGCGGATAACGCCTCGCTGCCCCTCGGCGTATCCGTGACGATATGTGCCGAGACGGAGAAAATAGTGATTGTATACGGCACAGGCGGAGAAAAAGATGGCTAAAGACGGGATGAGAACCGCATTTTGCGAGTAATGGCCGGGAAGAATTACTGAAAGATACAGGAGAGGAAAATATGGAACTCATTTATTACGGGCATTCGTGCTTTGCCCTGCACCATAAAGATATCATGTTGCTTGTCGATCCGTTTTTTACGGGTAATACATGGGAAACGGCAAAGGCCGATGATATTACGTGCAATTACATCTTCGTCAGTCACGGACACGATGACCATTACGGTGACAGTGACAGTATTGCCGTGCGCAATCATGCGCTCTTTATTTCCACGCCTGAAGTGGTCAGCCGCGCCGAGAAAGCGGGTATTGCCGTCAAAGCAATGCATCTCGGCGGGAAAGGAGATTTTCCCTTCGGTACGATACGTATGGTACCTGCTTTCCACGGCGCCGGCGTACCGGGAGGCCATGCTGCGGGAGCGCTTATTACCTTTTTCGGCAAGACGATTTACTATGCCGGTGATACGTGTTTTTTCAGTGATATGGGACTACTGAAGCGCTTCGGTAATATTGATTATGCCCTGTTGCCTATCGGCGATACATATACCATGGGCGTTGATGATGCTCTCTTGGCGGCATCGTATATAAAAGCGGCGGTGACCGTACCCGTCCATTACAATACATGGCCTGTCATTGAGGCGGATCCGTTTGAATTCGTTGCCCGCCTGGAAAAAGAATACGGCCGGAAAGGATTGGTTATTGCGCCGGGGGCGGTGAAAGAGCTGTAAGAACGGTCAGATATCAAACTGTCAGGGAACAGTGTATTGCTGAAAGGCCTGCTCAGGTAGGTGCAGCTTTATCTGCGGATTGGAAAGATATATTCTGTATACAACAAAAAGCTCACCGTACGGTGAGCTTTTTGTTGTATACAGCCTTATTTATTCAGAGAACCGTTGATGCGTACGCCTTGCAGAAAGGGGATTATCGGTTTGTCCGTTTCGCCGGACGGCTTGCGAATGCTTTCAAATGTCGTCGTCAGCATCAGTTTCAGGCGGTTTGTCTGATTGACGGCACTGGCACTCGGGTCATAATCGATAGCAACGATATTTGCCTGTGGGAAGGCCGCTTTCAGTGTCTTGATCATGCCTTTGCCCGTAACGTGGTTAGGCAGGCAGGCCCAGGGCTGGAGGCAGACGACATTTTTTGCGCCTCTGTGAATAAGGTCGATCATATCGCCGGTCAAAAACCAACCTTCACCGGCAACATGGCCGAGTGAAAGGTATTCCTTCGCTTCATCGGCGATTTTGTAAATTGATGTAACCGGATCGAAGCGTCTGCTCCCGGCGACGGCGTCGGTATAAGGTTTGCGGTACCAATCAAGAAGCTTGATTGTCGCCTTGCTGCCCATTGAAGACAGCCATGAGCCGGAAAGATATTTATGGCGGAATTGATTGTCCAAAAGGCCGTAGTAGAAGAAGTCCGCCAAGCCGGACGTGACGATTTCACCGCCTTCTTCTTCAATCATTTTGATAATTTGATTGTTTGCCACGGGGTGGAATTTGACGTAAATTTCGCCGACAATACCGATACGCGGTTTTTTCAGATTTTCCCAGATGGGAAGCGTATCGAAATCCGCTATGATTTGATGAATGTTTTTCTTAAATGTTGCTATGTCGGCTTTTTCCAGATCTACGGCAAGTTTGGCTTGCCACTTTGCAAAGAGGGCTTCCGCGGCACCACGGATTTTTTCATAAGGACGCGTGCGATAAAGCACCTGTTGCAGTGTATCGCCGTAGACGACGCCTTGAAGTAATCTGTGCCAAAAGCCCATAGTCGGCTTAAAACCGGGTTGTTTGTTAAGTCCTTTCGTGTTTAATGAAATGATGGGAATTTGCGGCATATTCGCGTCGGCCAGCGCTTTGCGCAACATACCGATGTAATTTGTCGCTCTGCAGCAGCCGCCGGTCTGGGAAATGATGACGGATGTGTGTTCCAGGTCGTATTTACCGGAACGGAGGGCTGTCATGATTTGACCTAACGTCATAATGGCCGGGTAGCAGGCATCATTGTGAATGAACGAGAGTCCCGTGTCGATAGCCTCCTGTCCCTGGTGGGGAAGGATTTCGAGCTTGTAACCTTCATGAGCAAAGGCTGCCTTGAAAAGAGGAAAATGAATCGGCGTCATGGCAGGAGCCAGGAGGGTGTGCGTCTTCTTATCTTCTTCCGTAAAGAGCGCCTTTTTATACGAATAGTTTTCCGCTACAGGTATATCGGACTGCTTGCGATGATTCATAACAAAGAGAAGTGAACGCAATCTTATACGGATGGCGCCGAGATTGGAGCCTTCGTCTATTTTTAGGAGCGTATGAATTTTATTGCCGTGAGCAAGGATTTCCTGTACCTGGTCGGCTACAATGGAATCAAGACCGCAGCCGAAAGAATTCAATTCGACCAGCTCTAGATTTTTATGTTGTGATACATATTGGGCGGCTCTGTAGAGTCGGGAGTGATAGGACCACTGGTCGACGACACGGAGTTTACCCGGAAATTCACCGAGAGGGGCGACGCCGTCTTCCGTCAGCACGGCAAGGCCGAGACTGTTAATAAGCTCGGGAATTCCGTGATTAATTTCCGGATCCAAGTGGTACGGTCTGCCGCTCAGCACAACGGCTCTGTCTCCGTCCGCTTCGATTTTGGCGAGCGTTTTCTTTGTCAGCGTATAGTAATCGTGCTTAAACTTTTCCTCTTCTTTCCATGCCGCTTCGGCAGCAAGTCTGATTTCCCGTTTCTTCAGGCCCCATGTTTTCAATTCTTCTTCAAGGCGCGTGATAATGCGTTTGTTGTCATAAAGGGGCAGAAAAGGGCTGATAAATGGCGTCTGCGTTTCCGTAAGGCGTTCGTCCATGTTGTGTTTAATGACTTCCGGGTAAGACATGACCATGGGGCAGTTAAAGTTATTATCTTTGCTGCCTTCTTGCGGGCCGTGCTGGATGCACGGATAGAAAATACGGTCGACTTTCTTTTCCAGCAGATTGGCTATGTGCCCGTGGACGAGTTTGGCCGGATAGCAGGCAGAGTCGGACGGAACAGTGTCCATTGCTTTCTGGAAGAGGTCCTTCGTCGATTGATCGGAAAGGACGACTTTATACCCGAGTTTGGTAAAGAATGTAAACCAGAAAGGATAGTCTTCGTACATATTGAGAACGCGGGGAATGCCGACGGAACCGCGCGGCGCTTTTTCAAGCGGTTTGTAGTACGAGAAGAGGCGGTTGTATTTTAATTTATATAAGTTCGGCAATACTTTTTTGCGTTTTGCCGCCGAGCCGGCGGTACCGCGTTCACAACGGTTGCCTGTAATAAAGAAACGACCGTCGTTAAAGGTATTGACAGTTAAAAGACAATTATTCGTGCACAGGCCGCAATGCCGAATGGACGTGTTGATACTGAGTTCTTCGATGCCCTTGGCATCAAGGAGCGTCGAGATGCTTCTGTCTTTTTGATATGCCCGGCGGCAAATAAGGCCCATGCCGTACGCTCCCATGAGGCCGGCAATGGAGGGGCGTATCACTTCGCGTCCGAGGAGCTGTTCAAAAGCGCGTAAAACCGCATCATTATAGAAAGTGCCGCCTTGGACAACAATATGTTTACCTAATCGGGACGGATCTTTTACTTTAATAACCTTGTACAACGCATTTTTAATAACGGAGTAAGACAGCCCCGCAGAAATGTCAGCCATTGTGGAGCCTTCTTTTTGGGCCTGCTTTACTTTGGAATTCATGAATACAGTGCAGCGGGAACCTAAATCAATCGGTTCTTTTGCAAGCAGAGCCGCTTCGGAAAACTCCTGGATAGATTTTTTCAATGATTTGGCGAATGTATCAAGGAAGGATCCGCAACCGGCGGAGCAGGCTTCATTGAGGAGGATGTCTTCGATGTGTCCGTCTTTCAGACGGCAGCATTTCATATCCTGTCCGCCGATATCGAGAATAAAATCCACCTCCGGGCAGAAGTGGGCCGCCGCCTGATAATGGGCAATCGTTTCCACCTCACCCAGATCGATGTGGAAGGCTTCTTTCAAGAGAAATTCGCCGTATCCCGTGATTCCGGATTTGGCAATAAATGCATTTTCCGGCAGGATGGTATAAACTTCTTTTATAATCGCCTTTGCCGCGTCCAACGGGCTGCCTTCATTGTTCTGATAGCGAGAATAAAGAATTTCGCCGTTATTGCCCATAACAACAGCTTTGATCGTCGTTGAGCCGGCATCAAGACCGAGGTAACAAGGGCCTTTGTAAGTTGATATGTCCGCCGTGGGAACCGTGTCCTTAGCATGGCGCGCACGGAACTCGTCCAGTTCCTCCCGGGATTCGAAGAGTCGTTCAATGCGGTCTGTTTTCGGCAGAGAACGCTCGTCTACTTGACGGATACGGCTCATCAACGACATAAACGATTGTGGCTTTTCGTCAAAACCGCCCAGCGCAGCTCCGATAGCGACATATACTTGTGCGTTTTCCGGGGCAATCACTTCTTCCGCTTTCAGTTCCAGCGTCTGCGCAAATTGTTTGCGCAATTGGGGCAGGAAGGTAAGCGGACCGCCTAAAAAGCAGACGGAGCCCTTGATGGGACGACCGCAGGCCAGGCCTGTAATCGTCTGTAAAACGATCGATTGGAAGACGGAGGCGGCTACATTTTCCTTACTGGCCCCTTCGTTTAAGAGAGCCTGTACGTCCGTTTTGGCGAATACACCGCAGCGAGCCGCAATAGGGTACAGCGTATCCGAGCGTTCGGCCAGTTCGTTGAGCCCTATGGCATCCGTATGGAGCAGCGTCGCCATTTGATCGATAAAGGCTCCTGTCCCGCCGGCGCAGGCGCCGTTCATACGATGCTCGTTACCGCCTGTGAGATATGTGATTTTAGCGTCTTCGCCGCCCAATTCGATAATAACGTCCGCTTGAGGATGGTACGTGCGGACGGACTTTGTACCGGCAATGACCTCCTGAATAAACGGGATACGCAGATGGTCAGCCAAAGCCATGCCGCCGGAGCCTGTAATAGCGATGGAAATTTGGCGATCGCCGAATACTTCATAGGCGTTTTCCAAAAGATCCAATACTTTTTGACGAATATCTGTGTAATGACGGACATAGCAGGCGTGAAGACACTGTTTTAAATTATTGAGTACGGCAATTTTTACGGTTGTCGAACCGATATCAATGCCGATGTGCAGTAAGTCTTTCATTTTTTTCTCCTGTGTCGGTGAGACGACTGCGTAGAAAAGACTACAATAATAGTATAAATTAATTGCGTAGCCTATATTCAATTATACCACACAAAGGAAAGGAAAAAAGCCGGAAAAGGCGAATATAACCGATCTGTAACTCGTTTTTTTCTATGTTCCGGAAGACGTAAGTGTGTTACAATAAGACGGAATCAGTGAAAACAGATGTATACGGAGGAATACAATGAAGCAATATATTACGGAACACCAGTCTCCTTATTTGGATTTAAGTGCTGAAGTAACGGAGATTCTCTTTAAAGGCAAATCGGCTTTTCAGGATATTGTTGTCGCCGACAGTAAGGAATACGGTCGTATGCTCATGCTTGACGGCGTTTTTCAGACATCCGATAAAGACGAGTTTACTTATCATGAAAATATTGTCCATATTCCCGTATTCCTGCATCCGAATCCTAAAAATATCCTTATCATCGGCGGCGGTGACGGCGGTGCGGCCAGAGAAGCGGTGCGTCATCTGGAAGTGGAACATGTGACTATGGTCGATATTGACGGCAAGGTTGTTGAGTTATCGAAGCGATATTTTCCTAAAATTGCGGCGGCTATGCTGGAAAATAATCCGAAACTTACTGTTAAAATAGGTGACGGCATTGCATTTATGAAGGAAGTGGAAGATTTTTATGATGTCATCATCGTGGACTGTTCCGATCCTGTAGGCCCCGGCGAAGGACTTTTTACCTATGAATTTTACAAAGATACTTTTAAGGCACTGAAAAAAGACGGTATTTTTGTACAGCAGACGGAATCCCCTTTCATGCATCGCAGACTCGTTAAAGAAGTATTTGATGCAGTCGGACGAATTTTTCCGGTGACCCGTCTGTATACGGCCTTTATTCCGCTCTATCCGACAGGAATGCACTGTTTCACATTGGGTTCCAAAAAGTATGATCCTCTTACGTGGGAGCCGAACAGAAAACGGAGTTTTTCAACACAGTACTACAATGAAGGTATTCAAAAGAGTGCATTTGTATTGCCGAATTTTGTGAAGAACCTTCTGTACGGAGATGCGGAGAGATAAGGCGGAATACCTTGACAGTGCCGTTATTTACGTGATAGAATAACTAGCGTCATCGGTTATTCCGATGGCCTGTATGGCGGGTATGGTGAAGCGGTTAACACGGCGGATTGTGGCTCCGTTACTCAAGGGTTCGATCCCCTTTACTCGCCCCATAGGGGTATAGCCAAGTGGTAAGGCACCGGACTTTGACTCCGCTATGCGCTGGTTCGAATCCAGCTACCCCTGCCAGCTATGATCCACTAGCTCAGTCGGTAGAGCACCTGACTTTTAATCAGGGTGTCCCGAGTTCGAGTCTCGGGTGGATCACCAAACAAAAAAGACCGTCGGCGTTGCCGGCGGTCTTTTTTATGTCTGCCGTCAGTTAAACGGGAGGGTTACAAAAAGAGACCATGTCAGGTGAATTAAGAAGGTACCCTCTTAAAAGAAAAAGATAACCGTATCGATAATGAACGTCGGCACGAGAATCGCTGCGGACCAGCCCATGTAACCGAAGAAGCTGGGCATCCTGATGCCGTTTTCTTCGGCGATGGCTTTAACCATGAAGTTGGGGGCATTACCGATATACGTATTGGCGCCCATAAATACGGCACCTGCCGAAACCGCTTCAAGCATGGCGTGGGATACAGTACCGACGGAAGTAGCAATGCCCGTGGTCGAACCGATTGCGCCGGCCGTTTGTAAGAAGACGAGATATGTCGGTGTGTTATCGAGGAAAGAAGAGAGTAAACCCGTCGCCCAAAAGAGCTGCCACGGGTCGTGGATACCGAGTTGGCTGCCGTGTATCTTGAGAAAGATAAGAGCCGGAATCATGGTGATGAAAATACCGATAAATAGGGTAGCGACTTCAATCATCGGTGCATGAGAAAAACCGTTCAATTCATGTGTTGATTCTTTTGTAGTTTTCAGAGATAAAAAGGCGGCAATAAGGATGATGATAATTTCTACGAGGGTAGCATAAGGGAATACCAGTTCGTCATACACTTGAATGCCGGCATTATTGGCAAAAAACTCCACTTCTTTCGGTAAAACACCGTTAGCGATAACGCCGGCGATGATCATGATGATGAAAATGACATTGTGCAGGCCTTCAATACGGATCGGCTCTTTTTCCGATTCAGCCAATTCGTCAAGAGGTGAACGACCTTCCGACAATTCTTTTTTACAGAAATAACTGTCCAAGAAATAAAAGGCAATAAAGAGAACGGCCATGTTTACCGCCAACATGGGGATAAGATGGAATGTCCATGTGAAAGGGACGCCGCGTTGGAAGCCCATGAAAAGCGGCGGGTCGCCGAGAGGGGTAAGACAGCCCCCGATGTTGGCGACGAGAAAAATGAAAAAGACGATAACGTGGACGGATTTCCTGCGCCATCTGTTAGCCCGGATAAGAGGCCTGATCATGACCATTGCCGCGCCCGTCGTGCCGATCCAGCTTGCCAATAATGTGCCGATAAGGAGAAGAAGCGAATTTACCTTCGGTGTTCCGGGTAAGGTCCCTTTTATGGCAATGCCGCCGGCTGCGACAAAGAGGCCGAAGAGAAGTACAATAAAGGGAACATAGTCGAGCAGAATGGATTCGAGGAAATGAAACCATGCTTCGCTGACACCGTATGCATAGGCGTAGGGCAGGATAAAGACAAGCGACCAGAAGCCGGCGGCTACATGCATATTCTTTTCCCACCAATGAGGCTTAACCAGCGGAATAACGGCAATAGAGAGAAGCATGCCTACAAAAGGCAAGACACTCCATACCGGTAAGGAAGCCTCAAGCGCTTCGTGCGTATCATTTGCCAGAAGCGGCATGATATTCGTCATAAAGACGGTAAAAAAAGATAAAAAAAACTTATGAATTTTCTTCATAAAAACCACCCTTCGATAAAAAATAACCCGTATTTTCTCACCTTATAAAATATTGTATCATATTACTATATAGAAATGTACTATTTTCACTTAAACGGTTAATCCGCTTAAGATTAAATAAATTTTAATTTCAGGCAGGAATTTTATCTTTTATGGAGAACTATTAATATATAAAGGAAATCATAGGAGGGATTTACGATGAAAGATTATAAGACAATTGTCGTTCCTGTCGACGGTTCGGAAAATTCGAAACGGGCCGTGGAACATGCTGTTACAATCGCCTCCACTGTGGGCGCTTCTCTGATGTTGGTATATGTAGCGAATATTGTTTCCGTTATTTCCAATTTTGACCAAATTCCTAATGCCAGCGGTTATGTAACCGAACAGGTTGCGCTGGATATGGAAGAAGAAGGAAAGAAAATTTTAAATGAAGTGACGAAGGATATTCCCGAAACACTAAGTGTGAAAGAAGCTTTCGAAGTCGGATCGCCCGGACCGGCAATTCTTTCCGTTGCCAAAAAAAATAATGCCGATCTCATTGTCATGGGCAGTCGCGGACTCGGCCCCTTAAAGGGTCTCTTTATGGGCTCTGTCAGCAGTTTTGTTGTAACACATGCTGCATGCCCCGTTATGATTGTTAAATGAGGATACGTAAAAAAATCCGTAATCCGAACTGGTTCGGATTACGGATTTTTTGTTTCACTTTTCAGGAGATGACTGAGCGATAATTTTTTTGCCGTCTATATAAATCACTGTAGGTACGGTCTTTTTCTTTTCAATAAGAGCCGTTATGAGACGCATACATTCTTCTCCGATAAGGCCCATCGGGATGTCGATACGTGACAGGGACGGAATTGCGAAATCATTTAATTCGGGCATGGTGATCCCTATGGTGAAAACTTCTAAATCGTTCGGTATAATAAGGCCGAGATTATGGCATGCATAGAGAACACCGTGAGCGAGAACGTCCGACTCGCAGAAGAGAGCCTGCGGCATCTTGCTGCGGCGGTACAGATCTTCACAGACTTCGACAGCGCTGGCAGAAGATGTATTGCACAGGATAATATCTTCCGCCGCAATAGGGTGGCCGGCTTCGGCAAAGACGTCGAGAAATCCTTTCATCCACATGCGCATGATCGGGAAAGACGTATCATGTGTGAGCACGCCCGTGTGGTAGCAGCCTTTTTTGATAAAATGCCGTCCGACATTACGTCCGATTTTATAGTTATCCATTGTAACGCAGCCGTACTTATCGGAGGTCCTGTTAAAGAGCACGACGGGGCAGGGGAAGCTTGCTTTTTCCAAATAGTCCATATCTTTATCGGACATATTGGCAATAATGATACCGTTAAAAAACTTGTTTTGCTCCCTTTCCAGCTGTTTTTGCAGTTCATCGACTTTATAGGGAACGACCGTTAAATGGACAGGTTTTTCCTGGCGCATAATTTCACGTTGTAGCCCCAAGGTTATGCGTGCCAGATAATTGATTCGAAAGTCCGTTGCCCAATAGAATGCGACAGAATAGGAGTCGGACTGCGCGACTCTCAACTTTTTAGCCGATTGATTCGGCACATAATTCATGGCATGGGCTATTTCAAAAATCCGCTTTTGCGTTTCTTCAGAAATTTTCCGTTCTTTGCCCTTGCCGTTAAGGACAATGGATACGGTTGCAATGGATACATCCGCCGCTTTGGCGATATCCTTTATAGTCGGCATAGTTATTCACCCTCTTTTTCACATTTTGCCATAAGTAGTCGTGATTTTCAATTATATTTGCCTATTCGGCATGGTGAAATGAATAAATAAGCGAAAAAAGAGAGCATCAATACTGCAGTATCGGTGAAAATTCATCATTTCGTCAAGATACCGGGCTTACTGTGACGTGGTTTTAACAGCCCCGGCTTTGTCGGTTACGATACATACATAATATATGAAAAAGTTGAAAATAATCTGTTTCAAACAGTATAATAGTGCCAGGTTTGACGGATAAACAGCAACGGTTGCGTAAATGCTTTACATTAAGAAAGCGTGGGTCAAATGGATTACAGGGATGAAGTAGAAGAGACGCTCAGAAACCTTGCCAAACCGCCGGGAAGTCTCGGCCTTTTGGAAAAACAGGTGAAACAGATATTTTTGGCCTGGGGGAAAATGTATAGGGAGTTAAAGCCGAAACACATCATTTTTGCCGCTGATAACGGCGTCGTTTGGTCCGGGGCGGCCGCGCAGCCGCCGGAAATTACGTACTTGCAGACGAAAAATATGGTCGACGGCCTGGCAGCCGTTTCGTGTTTTTGCAACTGCAACAACATTCCTTATGAAGTGGTTGATGTCGGTATCGATTCACCGGACGCGGTGGGCCTTAACTATAAAATCCGTCAGGGCACACGTAACTTTGCGGTGGAACCGGCAATGACGGAAGAAGAGGTGCGGCGGGCCCTTGATATCGGCAGAGAACGTGTGGAGTTTGCCGGCCATATGGGATATAATCTTCTTTCTTTCGGTGAGATGGGCATTGGCAATACGACGACTTCTGCCGCTGTGTTAACGGCGTTGTCCCCGACTCATGCCGCCCTTATTGTCGGCTACGGTTCGAGCAGGGGAAATTATAAACTCATGTGTCGTAAAGAAAAACTGATTGCTGATGCTCTTAGAGAATACGGTCCGATGATCAAGGGCCCCGTTGATGCACTCCGCTATATGGGCGGGTTTGATTTAGCGGCTATTTGCGGGGCTATGCTTGCCTGTGTAAAAGCGCATATTCCTTTTTATGTGGACGGCTTTATTACGGCGGCAGCTCTTGTTTGTGCCGTTCAATTAAATGATGAGGTCCGTCGGTATGCTCTTCTTTCACATTTATCGCGAGAAGCCGGAATGGCCGTTGCATTGCGTACTGTCGGCATGGATGAATCGCAGATTCCCATTCACGGCGAACTTTCATTAGGCGAAGGCACCGGTGCCGTTTTGGCCGTATCGTTGATACAGTCCATGATGTATGCCGTCTGGCATATGGGGACGCTTGATAATGTCAATGAGGCGGCTGAACGAAGACGTAAAGGAGGAGAATAAATGGAAGTATCCGTTGATGAGGAACTGCGCCGTCGGGCGGCGGAGATTTTTTCTCAAGCCGATTTGACGGAAGAAGAGGCAGTAACCCTTTTTTATAAACGAACAGTGGCTTTGGGAAAGATTGCCCTTCCCGGTAAGCGGGAGGAAACCCGGAAAGCCAAGCGTGCGCGTATGAATGCACGCTTTGCCGAATGGGACGCATTTTAAAAAGATATCAGATAAATTCCGTTCGGATTTATCTGGTGTTTTTTTATTTTTCACGGAGCGCTCTCCATAGTGTGGTTCTGCTGATTTCTAACAGGTTTCCTATGTCGTTGTACGTGTATTTCAATAGAATTTTTAACTCTTCTATGCCCTGTTTAAAGCCGGGATTATTGAAATCTTTAGTCATTATAGGGGCATAGCGCCGCTTTACATCATCTATAATATCTTTTTCCCCGATAGATTGCAGCAGAGCATGATACCGGTTCTGTACCGTTTTATGTTCAACCGATTTCATAATAGTGATATATTTTGCGCAAATGGCCCTCAATTCAACCACGTTTCCCGGCCATGAATAGGTTTGCAGCAAATATTCCATGGCGTTTGTCAAGGTAACGGTTTTTTTTGAGGTAAGAGCTGAAATATATTTTTTAAATAAATAGGGAATATCTTCTTTTCGAGAATGCAGACCCGGCACATCTATCCGCATGATAGATAGAAGGTGTCGTATATCTGTATAAAGTGCGTCATACTCCGGGTCGGTAAGAAGTGTATAAAAAATAATATCAAAAGTTATGGGAGATTCCATCCCGGGCATAAAAAACTGGCGGCTGTTTAATGCACGCAAAATAATAGAACGTGTACGGGGCGTCGTCAGATTTAAATTCTTTAAAATAATACTTCCATTATTCCCGTCGACTAACAAACCCGTAGTTGTACGGTTTTTTTGCGTGTAGCCCAATAAGACGGAAATTGCATTTTCATCGTCTATTGTTGCTAAATCTATAGTAATGCATAGGTTGGACGCACGCTTTGAAGCATTATGCAGACAGTTTGCGATTTCCTCCCGACCCGAACCGGGCGGACCGATAATGACAGTATGATTCGTTATAGGAGAAAGATGCTTGCAAGTATTGACTAAATTTTTCATGCTTGGAGAGTACGCCGTAATATTATCCAGATTATGGACGGGAGAAATACTGTAAAAATTCTTTTTCGAATTATTTCTGAGATTATGAGGATTCGGGTGAAATGACATAATAACACCTATGTTCAGTCTGTTAATAACGATCCGTTCAAAAACACAACGCATCATTACTGAATTTATTAAATGATATCTGTCTGTAGACTGAAGGCCGCTTTTTAAAAATTTAGGCAGAGAGATGTTGGGAAACAGCTCCTGAACTGTAAGAGAAAGAGCTTGATGCTGCGTAATATTAATATAGCTCTGCATTGTTTTGTTTATGAATTCGATATTTCCGGATGTATCGGTGATGATAATCCCGAGTTGAGATGTATTTAATACCATGTGAAATATCGTTTGATTGCGTTTCGCTTCATATACTTGCTTTGAGAGCTTTGCCGCCTGTGTGCAGGCGTTTCGAATTGTCTCCTCGCCCGCATAAAGAGGTATTTCAGGCCTTTTCAGTTCTCTTGCCGCTTCAATCGCACCGGAAGCGCCGATAAAAACATCACAATCGGAATTGCTGATGAGTGTTTTAAGCTCAGAAAGAGATTCAAATGTCAGAGGTAACAGATCCACTTTTAACAGTTGACTGTAAAAGGTACAATTCGGCGGAGTCGCATATCTATAGTATGCGACTCCTATTTTTGTATAGCCCCGCTCTTTTGCAAGCCGTATAGCTTTGATATAGTCGATATCGCTAATTTGAAATTCTACGAGCGGCAGATTGTAGTTTTGTAAAAAACGGACGGCACTTCCTCCTCCGGTGATAAATGTCTCGCAACCCAGCGCCAAGGCTTCTTGTATGCATTCGTCTTGGGACTCCAGGTCGGCATTCATGATAATGTACTCCACATTTGATGGAGAAAGGGTAGAGACTACTTTATGTGCTAACTGGAACATGTATGAGTAACCTAAAATACAAACTTTGTATTTATAGTTTCCTGTATGGCTGTTTTGCATAATTGTACGCTCCTTAATGTAATATATATGATTTTATCATGATGAATATATTAATAAAATATAGTTGTTTCATTGCAATAAACAAAGAAAATGTTTCGCTATAAAGAAAAAGAAGATATTTGAAACATTTTACCCAGAAGATTGTTCATAAAATTACTGTGTGGTTGCAGGGAAGCGCGATTGATAAAATAAATGCAAATAAAGGAAGTGAGCTATTCTCACAGGTAATAAGGAGGCGGCTTTATGAAAAAGGCATTAGCGGATATTCTTGTGCTTGATTTAACTCGGGTTTTGGCGGGTCCTTACTGTACCATGATGTTAGCGGACTATGGAGCTGAAGTCATTAAGATTGAAGTACCGGGAAAAGGGGATGATACTAGGGCTTTCGGACCGTTAAAAAACGGGGCAAGTATGTATTATGCCAATGTGAACAGAGGAAAGAAGGGAGTTACTCTTAACCTGAAAGAAGATAAAGGTAAAAAGATTTTTCTTGACATGGTAAAAAGAGCGGACGTTGTCGTTGAAAATTACCGTCCCGGTGTAATGGATAAACTGGGTTTAGGGTATGAGGAACTGAAAAAAAATAATGACCGCATTATTTATGCGGCTGTTTCCGGATTTGGCTGTTACGGTCCTAAATCTTTGCGTCCGGGATATGACATTATTGCACAAGCAACCGGCGGACTTATGAGTATTACCGGTGAGCCGGGAAGACATGGTATAAGAGTAGGCAATGCTATGGGGGACGTGCTCGGCGGCATGAATTTAACAATCGGTATTTTAATAGCCCTTCATGCACGGACAATTACAGGAAAAGGCCAAAGAGTGGACGTATCTCTCGTTGATTCCGTGGTATCCAGCTTGGAAACGGGAACACAACGGTACTTTGCTTCCGGAAAACAACCGGAACTGATGGGAAATAGATATGCGGCTGCATATCCGTATGATTCTTTTAAAGCTTCAGACGGTTTTTTTGTGATCGGATGCGGGAATGATAAGTTATTCAGCTTATTTTGTAACAATGTCCTGCACAGACCTGAATTATTGGAAGATTCTCGCTTTGCCACCAATATTAAGCGATGTGAATATCACGCCGAACTGAAACCCATCATTGAAGAATGGAGTGTTAATTACAGTATTGATGAAGCGGTTGATTTATTGAATGAAGCAGGAGTACCGGCAGCTCCGATTAATGATTTGCAGCGGGTAACGGAAGATGATCATATTGCCAATGTAAGGGAAATGTTCGTGCCGTTACATCACCCGATTATTGGCGATATGAAGGTGAACGGAAATCCCGTTAAATTGTTGGATACCAAGGCTGATATCAGCAGACCGGCGCCTGCATTGGGACAAGATAACGGCGAAGTGTATAAGTCGTTATTGGGATTTGATGAAAGCTTCCTGGAAAAGTTAAAAGAGGATAAAATTATTTAATTATGAGGTGGACGGCATGAAACAGATGAATGGTATGAAGCGAGTTAAGTTTATAGAAGTTGGACCGCGGGATGGATTTCAAAATGTGAAGGAATATATTCCAACTGAAGAAAAATTGAAAATTATAGATTTATTAGTAGGTACGGGAATTAAAACGATGGAAATAGGCTCGTTTGTTCATCCTAAGGCTATTCCTCAGATGAAAGACGTTAAAGAGGTTGTTGTAAAAACGTTGGAAAAATATGGGGAGAGCGATATTGAATTTTTCGCGTTGGTTCCAAATTTATTCGGAGCTAAAGCTGCTGCCGATTGCGGCTTAAAAAAGATTGATACAGTTGTTTCCGTTAGCGAATCTCATAATAAGGCTAATATTAACAGAACGGTTGAAGAATCATTAAATGGATTGGCTGAAATTAGGGAGGCGTTTCCTGAGATGAAAATTATTTTGTCTCTGGCAACCTCGTTTACCTGCCCGTTTGAGGGGATAACTCCCGTAGAAAATGTATTAAAAATTATTCAAAGGGGAGTAGACGAAGGCATACATGAATTTTGCTTAGCCGATACGGTCGGGCAAGCAGATCCGTTAATGGTAAGAAAGACGGTTAAAGCTGTGAAAGAAGCTTTTCCGAATGAATACTTTGAGTTACATATTCATGATACTCGCGGCATGGGGTTGGCGACGACACTGGCAGGCATAGAAGCGGGTATTCCCCATGTACAAGCTGCCGTCGGCGGTTTGGGCGGATGCCCTTTCGCCCCCGGAGCATCCGGAAATGTTGCCTCCGAAGATTTGATTTTCATGCTTGACGCGATGGGATATGAAACGGGTGTTGATTTTGAAAAGCTTTTGGCAGCAGCTAAATATGAACGTCAAATTATTGATGGTAATTACAGCGGACATCAAGTAAATATCGGCGGCCCATGTGAGAACTAATGTAAAAAGAAATTTACTTTCGGGAGGGGTTACCTATTATGGCAATGGATCTCTTGGCTTTATTATTATTTATCGGGACAATTATTCTTGCATTCGTCAGAAAAGTAAACGTAGGTATAGTTGCACTGGCTGTAGGTACGGCTTGTGTGAGAATTTTCGGTGTAACCGATAAACAACTTATAGGAGCTATAAGCAGTTCAATGTTTTGTACTCTTGTAGGGATAACATTATTATTTGCTGTTATTAAATCAACAGGCGCTTTAGACTTACTGGCAAAGAAAATCGTAGCAGCGACAGGACACAGGGTATGGCTGTTGCCTATTGCTATTTATGTGGCCGGATTTATAGTTGCAGGTGTTGGGCCCGGGGCCGTTCCTGCATTAGCAATTATTCCGGCATTAGGTGTTACTACGGCTTTACAGGTCGGTTATAATCCGTTGATGCTTGCGTTAATCGGTGAATGCGGGCTTATTGCCGGCCGAATGACCGGTGTAACGCCTGAAGCGGCTATTATTACGAATGCAGCGGCCGGTGCCGGTATAAGTAATGTAATGCCCACTATTTTGGTCTGCCAAACTTTAGCGACATTTTTCTTTTCAATCGTTATATATGTATTCTTTAAAGGATATACGGTGAGAGAACCGATTCATTCTTTTGCCCAGGTCAAGATACCGCCCTTTAATAAGACGCAGTTAATTTCTTTGAGCGGGATTGTGCTGATGTTAATCCTTATGATCGGCTTTCATGTCAATATTGGTCTGGCGGCATTTGTATCCGCAGCAGTCCTTGTTTTGTGCGGGGTTGCTCAAGATGGAGAATGTCTGAAAAATGTTCCGTGGGGTACGATTATCATGGTGCTCGGAGTCGGGGCTTTGTTATCGGTAGTTGACAAAGTCGGTGGTATTAAAGTAATGAGCAACGCTATTTCGTCAGTTATGAACAGTACCACAGCCGTCCCGCTGATGGGTATATCGGCAGGTTTATTGAGTTTGGTAAGCTCCGCTCTTGGTGTAGTATATCCGACGATGATGCCTATGTGCCCGGATATCGCCGCTCAGGTAGGCGGAGTTGAACCTGTGGCATTAATGGCAGCTGTCGGCGTTGGCGGCTCATTAGCCGGTATTTCGCCAATGTCTACCGGTGGGGCTCTGATTTTAGCCGCTATGGGAACTAACATTGAAAACTTTAATTCTACAAAGCAGACTAAAGTTTTTGCTGAGCTGTTGATGTTGGCCGGCATTGCACTTTTGATTATTGCGGTTGTTTCAGGGCTTACCTTTAATGGTATTGCTGAAATTGTTTACCATCCGTAGTTGTTTATATCAAGACGGCGGTATTTGATGTATACGAACGGGTTGTTGGATTAAATCATAAAAGCCCCTCAACGGTTAGACTCCTGTTTAACCGTTGAGGGGCAACTGTCGTTTACCAGCCTTTTTTCCCCGATAATACAGTATCGGAAATTTATACAAAATAACCGGACATGTACTTCATAGTGAATTTTTATATGTCTTTAATGGAACAATAATTTAACTGAGACTGAAAAATATTCAAAAACCGAGTTGAATTATATATTTTATAAAAGAGGTGATATGTTGAAAACAGGCTTAATTGATATCCATACGTATTAACTGCCTACAGTATGTCGACCGCTTTTTTCAGAGTAATGGGGTATCGGTTATTTATAACGCTATTTTTGATACTCCGAACTGCATAAAGTGGAGTTTAACGGTACAGCCGACCGTACAGGAATGATTTTATAATGTTCGTTTTATCAATTTTTCCGTGTAGGCCCCGTCCTGACTGTTGCCGACGAGAACTTTTTGTCTGTCCATCGCTTCAAGGCCGGCTATTTCTTCTTTTGTCAGCGTAAAATCGAAAATATCTATATTTGCCTTAATGCGTTCGACATGAGCCGATTTCGGCAAAACGGAAATATTTTTTTGCGTGAGGAAACGCAATGCGATTTGGTAGGGTGTTTTATGATATTTCTCTGACAGCACAGTAACGGCCGGAGCATTGTACATGGTCGTATCACGATTGCGGCCGAAAGGAGAATAGGCTTGATGAACGACGCCGTAACGGTGCATAACAGCCTGCAGTTCCTTATATTGGCAGTAAAGATGTGTTTCTATTTGATTGACAGCCGGCGTGATTTTATTGAAGTGTATCAGATCTATGAGCTGACTCGGCATGAAGTTCGACACACCGATGGAACGTACAAGACCGTTGTTTACAGCTTGCTCCAGAGAACGCCAGGCCTGGTACACATCGTTATACGGCCAGTGGAGGAGGACCAGGTCGATATAGTCGAGATCCAGTTTACGAAGGGAATTTTCCAGACTTTTGCGACATTTATTGCCGGAAAAGTCGGTAAACCAGATTTTGGTTGTCACAAATATATCTTCTCTCGGAACGGGGCATTGTTTCAGCGCCTTCCCGATGATCTCCTCGTTCTTATAGGCTTGTGCCGTATCAATGAGACGATAGCCGCTCTTGACTGCTGTTATCACAGCTTCTTCATCATCAATCGGATTGGTCAACATATACGTACCGAAACCGACAAGGGGCATTTCATACCCCGTATTGAGTGTTACCGCAGGTTTCACAGACAGGCCTCCTTTCCATTCTTTACTGCTATTCTACGCCATTCATGTATAAGATAAAAGGGAAAGTGTCAAAATCCGTATAGATTCATGATTTTTCGGATATTATGATGTTCTTGCAAATGATATAATAAGAACAATTGAAAGGGGGCTTGTCAGTTGTCAAAGCAGAGAATAGCCTTACTTTTATTAGCCGTAGCCTTATTGACTATCGGCTTGGCGCGCGAAGAGGAATGGGCAGTCTTCCAAAAGGGCGCCATACTTTGCCTGGAGTGTATCGGTCTTGGCTAGCCGTAAAATTATTCAATTTGTCAGTGCCGTTCTTACGAATACCAATTGGCGCGGTTTTCGGGACGGCACCGTATACAGCGGTGAAACGAAGGCGCTGTGTGTACCCGGACTTAACTGTTATTCCTGCCCCGGTGCAATCGGGTCTTGCCCTATCGGTTCATTGCAAAGTTCATTGAGCGGTTTTATTCCGCAGATCCCTTTTTATGTCCTTGGGCTTATTGTGCTTTTCGGACTTCTCTTTGGCCGCGTTGTTTGCGGTTTTTTGTGCCCCTTCGGATTTTTTCAGGAATTGCTTTATAAACTGCCCGTGCCGAAATTGGGAAAGTCTTCATTTACAAGAGCTCTGACCGGAATGAAGTATTTCTTTCTGGCCGCTGTCTTTCTCGGCCCGCTTTTGATGTATGCTATAATCGGGTTGGGTGAGCCTGTTTTTTGTAAATATATCTGCCCTGCCGGTACGATAGAAGGGGCGGCACCGCTTTTTGCAATAAATGAAAACCTGCGCGGTGCTGCCGGTTGGCTGACCCTTTGGAAAGGCATTCTGGCAGGCCTTATGATTCTGACGGCCGCCGTTATCTTTCGGCCGTTCTGCCGGTTTATTTGTCCGTTAGGCGCAATATACGGTTTTTTTAACAAATATGCCCTTACCGGTATACATGTTGATCAAAGCCGGTGTATTGCCTGCGGCCGTTGTGCCGCTGTTTGCAAATCCGACATTAGTATTGCTGGTGATAAAGAATGCATATCCTGCGGTGATTGTGTGCGCAATTGTCCCGTTGGAGCCATATACATGAAAAAGGCCGTCGTTTTACAGCATAAGGAGGATGAAAATGTTTAAAAAATATATTCTTGCCATGGCAGCATGTTGTTTTATCTTTGTGCTTTCAGCCTGCGGCGCCGAGCAGAAGGCTGAAACAGAAGTGCGGCAACAAGCCGTTCAGACAGAACAGATTCAGGTCGGAGAAATGGCTCCGGATATTGAGTTAACGGGGCTTGACGGGAAAATATTAAGGCTTTCCGAGCTCTATGGGCATGGCCCTGTTTTTATTAATTTTTGGGCATCCTGGTGCCCGCCTTGTGTGCAGGAGATGCCCGATATTCAAAAAGCATACGAGGGGCACAATGGAGATATTCAGTTTGTTGCCGTTGATATGGATCAGAAAAAAGAAGACGGACAGGCTTTCTGGCAAAAAGGAAAGTTTACTGTTCCCATGTACCGGTCCAATATCCGGGATGTTACCAGAGCGTACCAAATTACAGGGATTCCTTTATCCGTTCTTATCGATAAGGGGGGAAAGATTGTAAATATGCGTCTAGGCTCCATGTCCGGTGAAGACGTGGAAAAATTCTTGCAGCCCGTCTCGAACAGATAAGCGGAAGACTCTATAAGGCCGATGCCGCTTTTACAGGTATCATCTTAATTAACGAATAACTGTGCGGGAAGTAAGCTGGCGAAATCGGCGCGTTATCTGTATGGCCGGCGCATTTCATTTTTTTGCTCACGAGGTAGGAGGATATATGGATACCAAAAAGTGGACGGAACATTTTAAACGGGATTTGCCTGTTTTTTATGAAGCGACGCGGAAATTTTATCGTAAAGAGCTGGAATCCGGTAAATATAAGGGGATTTCGGGAGGATTCGGCTGTTATGGCGAACGCGGTGCGGAATCCACCATGTTACGGCTCCGCTTTGCAGGCGGTATTATCGAACAAAGGGATCTGCAGTCGCTTATTACATTGATTGAAAAACACAAGGTGGAAATGGTGCACTATACGACCTGTCAATCGTTGCAGCTTCATCATTTGACGGAAAAACAGGTCCTTTCGCTTACTGCCGAGCTTTATGAACAAGGTATTCTGACCCGTGGTGCCGGATCCGATTTTCCGCGTAATATTACGGCGCCGGCTCTTCGCGGTATCGATCCGAATGAGTATTTCGACATTACCGCTCTCGTCGATGCCGTAACCGATTATCTTCTCGGGTTTATCGGCGTCGTTAAGTTGCCGCGTAAATTTAAAGTTTCCTTTAATAATGCACCTGTTGATGAGCCGCATGCGACAATTCGCGATCTCGGCTTTGTAGGCCGGCCCGACGGGTTGTTCGATGTCTATGCCGCGGGCGGTCTAGGTCCTAATCCGAAACTTGGCGTGAAACTGGCGGAAGGTGTTGCCCGAGAAAAGATTCTCTACTATGTAAAGGCCATGTATATGACTTTTTCCAAGTACGGTAATTATACCAACCGCAGTCGGGCCCGTACGCGTTACTTTCAACAGGCGCCGGGAACGGAAGAGTTTAAGGTTCTCTTTAATAACGGCCTTACCGAGGCTTTTAAAGAGAATCTGGAGCTTCATGTGGAAGAAAGAGAAATTACCAAGACGGGCATACCGCGTGAGGTGGATAATTCACGTATTAAACCGCAAAAACAAAGGGGATTATATTATGTTACATATCATCCCGTCGGCGGTACGCCGTCTATGGAGAATTTTCTTGCTCTTGCCAAAGCTGTCGCGGCCATTGATGGGGCTCAGCTCCGTTTAGGTGCCGAAGAAACGGCATATATTACGAACCTTACCGCCGATGAAGCGGATTATATTGCCGCGTTGACTGAAAGTGAAACGGCGCATACTGCCTTTGAAAAATCCGTTTCCTGTGTCGGCAGTACAGTCTGTCAGGTAGGCTTACGTGATTCGCACGGTCTGTTAAAAAATATTCTGGAAGCTGCCAAACCCTATAATTTTGCCGACGGCGTTCTACCTCGCCTTTATATTTCCGGCTGTCCTAATTCGTGCGGGACTCATGAGACGGGTGTTCTCGGTTTCCAAGGCGCGGCGAAAAAAGTCGGTGATACGACGGTGCCGGCATTCGCCGTGCATATTGGCGGTTCCGATACCCTTTACCGTGAAGTTTTGGGACCGAAAGTTACCGTTATTACGTCAGAAAATATTCCTGAATTTATCGTTGAGCTGGGAAAAACAGTAGAAAACGCAAAAACCACGTTTAATGAATGGTACAGCGCTCATTCGAAAGAACTCCACGCTCTTGCGGAAAAGTACGTATAAATAAGTAGTGAACGGTGCCTAAAAGGATATCTGTTAATACTTAAAAATACAGGGACCGTCCGCTTTAACGCAAAAAAACGGTGCAGTAAAAATCGCTGCACCGTTTTCTTATACATTGAAACGAAAATACGTTATGTCTCCGTCCTGCATAGGATACTCTTTTCCTTCAAGACGGACGAGTCCTTTTTCTTTAGCCGCCTGTTCACTGCCGCAGGCAATCAGATCATTGTAGGAAATGATTTCGGCGCGAATAAAACCGCGTTCCATGTCCGTATGAATTTTGCCGGCCGCTTTTTGTGCATGTGTGCCTTCGACAATGGTCCAGGCACGGACTTCATCGGCGCCGGCCGTAAAGAAATTGATAAGGCCTAAGAGCGCATAACTGGCTCTGATCAGTTTTGTTAAGCCCGCTTCGGGAAGACCGAGCTCTTTAAGGAACATAGCGGCCTCGTTTTTCGGAAGTTCAGCGATCTCCGCTTCTATTTTAGCCGAAACGGCTACGACTTCGGCGTTCTCTTTCTCGGCAAATTCGATAACACGCCGTACATGCGGATTTTCATCGGCAGCAGCAGCTTCCTCTTCAGAAACGTTGCAGACATAAAGGATCGGTTTGAGTGTGAGCAAGTTGAGTTCTTTCAATAAAGGCAGTTCGCTTTCAGTGAGCTTTGCCTTGCGGACTGGTTCGCCGTTTTCAAGATAAGCCAGGACTTTTTCAAGAACGGCAAGCTCCGTTTTTGCATCTTTGTCGCCGCATTTGGCAATCTTAGTGAGACGGTCGGCGCGTTTTTGTGCCGTTTCCAGGTCGGCCAGGCAAAGTTCCGTATTGATGACGTCAATATCACGGAGCGGATCGACTGAGCCGGCAACATGCGTAATATTTTCATCCTCAAAGCAACGCACCACTTCGGCAATGGCGTCCGTTTCTCTGATATGACTGAGAAATTTATTACCCAGCCCCTCGCCCTTGGAGGCGCCCGAAACGAGGCCGGCAATATCCACGAAACGCATAACTGCGGGTACGACCTTCTTCGGACAATACATGTTCGCCAAAATCTGTAACCGTTTATCCGGCACCTCTACGACGCCCACGTTCGGCTCAATAGTACAGAACGGATAATTGGCGGCTTCAGCCCCTGCTTCGGTAATAGCATTGAAAAGAGTACTCTTGCCGACATTCGGCAAGCCGACAATGCCGACCTCAAGATTTGTGCTCATAACATCATCCTTATCGTTAAAATTAAATATAAATAAAAATCTTCATACAATCATAAATTATAGCATAAAACCGCGCTCTTCGCCGAGAGATGAGGAGAGAAAAACATTTCCGGGATTTACGAAGTAAGTTCCGAAGAAAAGCCCCGCGACGACTGTCGGCGGGGCTTTGGCATATTTATAAAAGGTGAGAGCGAAGTTCCGCGTCGCTTTTAGTGGAAATCCAGGCAGGCGGGATATCAAAGACGGTGAACGCGCCTTTGGCGCCGTGTGAAGCCAGTCGATGCAAGCCGCGGGCATATGCCGTGAGGACGGAGCCTGTAAATTCAGGATTGCTGTCCAATTTCAAACTGTATTCGATAACGTGGCTCGTACCTTTTGTACTTTCTCCGCTGCGCATTACGAATCCGCCGTGGGGAATACCCTTATGATCGCGATCCAGTTCTTTCTGAGAGATGAAATGAACTGCTGTTTCATAACCGACGAAGTAGTTTTCCATTGTTTTGATTTCTTCTTCGATTTTAGCCTTGTCCGCATTTTCGGCAGCGACGACATAGCAGTCGCGGAGATGTGCTTCCTGAGCGGTAACTTCCGGTGTTTCACCGCTGCGGATGGCATTTAAGTAGGCCTCTTTAGGTACTGTGTATTGGCGGGCGTCGAGAACTCCTTCAATACGGCGGATTGCGTCGGAGTGCCCCTGGCTTACGCCGCGGCCCCAAAAGGTATACGTTTTGCCTTGCGGCAGGATAGATTCCGCAAAGACACGCTGTAAGGAGAACATGCCCGGATCCCAGCCGCAGGAGATGAGAGCCGCTGTGCCGCCTTCTTTAGCCGCCTTGTCGACAGTAGTAAAGTGTTCCGTAATACGCGGATGCGTATCGAAGCTGTCGATGCAGACGAAATCTCTGGCCACTGCAGGCGTCTGAACGATTAAATCCGTTGCCGATCCGCCGCATAATATCATGACATCGATTTTCCCCTTAAAATCTTTCATTTGATTCATTGTATATACAGGAATGCCGCTTACTGTCCGTAAATCGTTGCGACGGGAGAATACAGCGACCAATTCCATGTCCGGCTGTAACTGAACGGATGCTTCCGCGCCACGGCCCAGGTTACCGTAGCCGACGATGCCGATGCGAATTTTACTCATTGAGATGCCTCCTAATAAAATATAATGACTCTTTCAGCTGTTCGGATTATATTGTACCATACAGCGTATCCTTTTTATATGGACTCAGAACGTTAAATTCTTTATTCTCTCGACGGCTTCTGTCATGTCCGCACGGGAACCGAAGGCGGTGAGCCGCATATACCCTTCGCCGTGCGGGCCGAAACCGCTGCCCGGGGTCGTAACGACAGCTGCACGTTCCAAAAGAAGATTAAAAAAATCTCCGCTCTTCATGCCTTGCGGTGTCTGTACCCAGGCGTAGGGAGAATTGGTGGCGCCGTAAACGGTATAGCCCGCTTCCGTAAGACCGTTGCGCATGGTGTGCGCGTTTTCCATATAATAGTCTATATCGGCACGGCACTGTGCCCGGCCGTCCGCTGAGTAGTACGCCTCGGCGGCTCGCTGAATGATATACGGCGTGCCGTTGAAGAACGTGCATTGACGGCGGTTCCACAGGGAATTCAAGGTAACAGGTTCTCCCGCTTTTGTATAGGCTTTACAGGTCCTCGGCACGATAATATAGGAACAACGCATGCCCGTGAAGCCGGCACATTTGGAATATGAACGAAGTTCAATGGCAACTTCGTTCGCTCCGTCGATTTCATATATGCTGTGCGGTATATCGGCTTCCGTTATGTATGTTTCATAGGCCGAGTCGTAGATAAGGACCACTTTATTTTCCCTTGCATATGTTACCCAGGCGGACAATTCCTCGTATGACATCGCCGTACCGGTGGGATTGCTCGGATTGCAAAGGTAAACGATATCAACTTTTTCTGCAGGCGGCTGTGCTTTAAAGCCGTTTTCCGGTGTGCACGGCAAGTAGACTACGCCGTCATAACGTCCTGTTTCAGCATGATACCTGCCTGTGTGACCGGTAATGACATTGGAATCCAGATAAACCGGATAGACCGGATCGGCTACGGCGAATTTCAAGTCCGCGCCGAAAAGATCTTGAATGCAGGCGACATCCGTTTTTGCACCGTCACCGATAAATACCTCGTCCAGCTCAAGCGATACACCGCGTGTTTCATAATCGCCCTTGATAATAGCGGCTCTTAAAAACTCATAGCCTTGTTCAGGCCCGTAACCGCGAAATGTTGCCGTACTGCCCATTTCAGCGGTTGCCTTGTGCATGGCGTCTATAATGGCCGGGGCAAGGGGACGTGTCACGTCGCCGATGCCGAGTCGAATAATACGACGTTCGGGGTGACGTTGTTCGTAAGCGGTTACCTTTTTAGCGATCGTTGCAAAAAGGTAAGTACCCGGAAGTTTTGCATAATTTTCATTAACATGAGCCATGAAACGGGCCTCCTTAGAGTTTCCTTATAAAATAATTACTTATTTTACTACAGTCGATTTCTGTTGAAAAGACGAGAAGGAAAAAACGTGAAAATTAGAGCCCCTTTTCTATTAATAAAGGAATTTCATAGGATACAATATCGCTCTATTGCCATATAAAGAGGAAGCAGACGGTAACAGGGAAGTTATGCGTCTCCGGTATTCCTATGATATAATAAACGGCAGAATCAATGTCCCGCAGGAGAAAAAACGACCGAGGTGCGCAGCTGTTAAAGATATTTTTACAAAAGGTAAAGAAACGATATCACTTGTCCCGTTGCGGTGAGCCGGTTCGTATGGAGGCGCCGTGTCTTTATGTTGATAAAGGGCATAAATTTGCCGTTTGGAAAATGCCTGATAAGACTTTTGAATTTGCGGCTGAACGTGTACGGTAAGAAGCGGGACAACGGTCCTTTGGTGATTATGATTGTCGTGCTGCCCGCTCATGGAGAGAATTTCGTGAAAAATTATTGAAATGGAGAGGGCTGTTTAAAACGGAGTATCTTGCTGAATCATCATACAGGCCGGGAGCGGCGGGAAGAAGGCGGTAACCCTTTTACGGGCGGTGTATAATGAATATATAATATATACTTTGCAATAAAGACCGTTTGAGAAAGCCTTTCGTCAGAGGAGAAAAGAGATGCATACACATATCGCTTCGGATTTGCGTAAGATTATAGAAGAAGGGTTGCGGCAGAAACGTTTTTTAACGTTTGCCGGACTGTCACAGCGGGAAGCGGCTCAGCTTGTTCCGGCACAGAAGCTCGATGAGATTGCGACGGCCATAGCTGCAACTACAGAAGCGGACGGACGTTTTGACATTTTGCCCGTAACGGATTTATTGAAGGAAACTGTTGAAGCACTGAACAATGAACCGCCTTGCGGTTGGCTTCGCTATTGTTATTATTATATTTTGGCACAGATTTATCCGGAAAATGTGGCTTACTGGACGGATGATCATATTGAAGAAGTACTGAAGGCTGATCATATTTACAAAACGGGACGGGCTTTGGTGCTGCAGATTCTGCGTTCTCTTTTTCGCTATGAAAAGCTTTATTTGCCCTTTGCGCCGACCAGAGAAATGCACTTTCTCAGCGCAGAGGAAATCATTCGAAACGATTTTAATCGCGAATATTTACGTCTTCGTGAAATCAGTACAGACTTATATATTTATGAATTTATGCGCATCGGCTGTACAATTACCCCTTTCGACACACTCGGACATGTCTGCGGCGTTCATTATGTATCCACCTTTACGGCACGGCAGCTCTATCGTGCCGGTGTCCCCGTCGATATCGGTCTCGTTTCCGGTGCCGCCGCCACTCATGATATCGGTAAATACGGTTCTAAAAAAAGTGAAGAGCGGCGTGTTCCGTATTTGCATTATTTCTATACGGATCTTTGCTGCCGCCGTATGGGTATTCCCGCAATCGGACATATTGCGGCGAACCATTCCGTGTGGGACCTGGAGCTGGAAAATCTGTCTGTCGAAGCGCTTCTGCTTATCTATGCGGACTTCCGCGTTAAGAGTGAGCGCGTGGACGGTAAAGAAATTGTTCGTTTTTATACTCTTGCCCAGGCATTTGACGTTATTTTGGACAAGCTTGATAATGTGGATGAAAAGAAAAAGCATCGTTATCAGAAAGTCTATGCCAAGCTGGCGGACTTTGAGTCTTATATGAAAGAGATGGGCGTAGAAACGGATTTGCCCGCCGATTTTGCGGACGAACCGGCCGTGCGTACGAAAAAGAAACGCCCTGAAGCGGTTTTGCTTGAAGGTGAGGAAGTAGTTGATGCTTTAAAATATGCGGCAATTGACCATAATATCGAGCTCATGAATATTTTCCAGAAGGAGAATAAATTTTCCCGCCTCGTTGAAGCGGCACGAAGTGAACGCAGTTGGAAAAACGTGCGTAATTATATCGGCACATTTGAAGAATATTCAACGTATATGACAGAGCAGCAAAAGCTGATGACCCTGCAGTACCTTTATGAAGTGCTCACCTATAAAGACGTGGATATCCGCATGCAGGCGGCACGCCTTATGGGCGTTATTGTCGCTAAGTTTACGGAGCATTACTCCAAAGAACTGCCTGAAGGAGTTACACTGCCGGGGAAAAAAGTGACCGGCGTTTCTCTCTTTGCGCACTATCTTTCTATCATTATCAAACCCGGCTGGCGCTTTACGTACCAGCACAGGCTCTGGATATCTTATTGCCTGGGGCCTTTTGTGCAGGCGGCGCTGCAGAATTGCGACGACAGCGAGCGGACGGCGTATATCGCATTCCTGCAGACCTACTATGAGCGCACAAATTATCAAAGCGAAATATGTATTGTTCTGCTTACGGCACTGATGGAAATTGAAGCGGTCCATGTAGAGCCGTCATTCCTCGAAAGGGCGCGTACATTTACGACGGCGGCCTTGCACAGTGATGACCGTCACGTTTGCGTGGCGGCGTTACGCTGCAAGGAACATCTTTTTGACGACTATGCTGAAGAAAGATATTTCGCGGATTTACTGGATCTGTTGGAACTTCCTCATGATGAAGAAGCATTTGCCGAACGGGAGGGTCTTCTCTTTTTAGATAACTTAAAAATGGGAACGCATTGGGTTGTGAAAGAGGCCAATATAGAAATCCTCCTTCATTATCTCCAGGCATTGCCTGACAGAAGCAGCGTAATGCATTTGGGAACGCATTTGACCAACGTTTTGAAAATGAGTGAGAATCCTTTCGTACAGCGTGCTGCCGGGGCGGCCCTGTTGCGTGTATCTCATTATATGACCTATACACAGCGCAATGAAATTGCCGTGGAATTGTTTAACGGTTTGGAATTGGGGGACCTTCGTATTTCTCAATACGTGCCCGAATATTTAGGCCGTATTATTCTTCAGCTGGAACCGCGGGAATTGGATGAATGTATTAAGACGTTGGAAACGCAAATTCTCGCTGCCTCCACGCAGGTTGCGTCATCCATGATTCATACGGTAGGCGTCATGCTCGGCAATTTTCGCGAGTTCTCCGAACGATTTCCGGAAGATGAGGGGAATAATCTGCGAAAGCGTCGTCTCCTTTACGTCATGATCAAGGCTTATGCGCATTATGACAAGGAACTCAGCCGTGACGCATTCCGGCATATGGGGCGGTTTATTTTTGCCAATCCCGATTTAACCTTGGCGGAAGTGGATTTTCTTTTTATTCATTCATATAAGAAAATTCTTATTCTCCTGGCCGAAGAACGGGAAGAGCCGCTTGATTTTTACAGTAATGCGGCCGTACTGAACCATATTTACCGCTATATAGGCATCCATCAATTCATTACGGGCCCCTTCCCGTTTGAAAAGAAACGCAAAGTTTGCTTTTATCCGGGCACGTTCGACCCGTTCAGTCTCGGGCATAAAGCCGTCGCCGTACGCATTCGTGATCTCGGGTTTGACGTATATTTGGCTCTTGATGAATTTTCCTGGTCAAAACATACGCAGCCGCGGTTGATGCGGCGTAAGATCATGAACATGTCGACAGCCGATAAAGAACACATTTATCCGTTTCCTGACGATATTCCCATCAATATGGCGAATCCCGCCGATTTAAAACGTTTAAAAGCGATATTTGCAGATCGGGAGCTCTATATTGCCGTAGGCACGGACGTCATCAAAAATGCGTCCGCCTATAAAAACGAACCGACGGAACATTCCATTCATACGATTAATCACATCGCTTTTGAGCGGGAAACACGGGAGAATCACTATTTGAACAGCGATGCTCCTTACCCTATCCAAGGAGAAGTGGTGCCGCTTTTACTTGATAAATTCTATGAGGATATCAGCTCTACGCGTATCCGTGAAAATATTGATTTAAACCGTGATATATCAAACCTCATTGATGCAGTGGCACAAAGCTTTATCTACAAAAATAACCTTTACCTTCGTGAACCGGCGTATAAGCATGTTTTTGAAGCAAAAGATATGAGTGTCGGCACGTATAAGGCGAGAGGGCATGAGAGCTTATGGCCTATTCAGGAAAAACTGGTTGCCTTGGGATATAAAACGGAAAATGTGGAAGAATACATAGAGAAAGGGAATGTCCGTACCCTTTACATAGACAGCGCCGACAAGAATAAAGAAATTATTGCCTACGCGGCGGCGCATCATGTAGGAACTCGTGATTTGCACGGCGAGTTCGGCGATGCTGCGGTTGTCTCGCACATTCGTACCGTGTCTGAAGGCAGCGTTGCTTCTATAGGTTTTATTTATGCCGATACGTCCTCGGCCATTGCCAATATTTGGGAAATTATTATTACTGAACTCATGTCGGAGCTCATTGCCCGTGATTACGCCTATGCCGTATATCACCCTGTGGATAAGGGAGGATATGATGAAGCCGTTTTAAGAGCGCTCCAGGATCAGGGGTTTCGTGATATTGCGCCGGATCGTGCCGGGGCGCCTGTTTACGCAGCCAGCTTAAAGGCACCGGTTGTGCTTTTCCGGGATGTGGAAACTGTTTTGAAGAATCCGTTTAATAAAAACGATTGTATTTCGGATGCTCTTGATAAGGCTCATAAACGGCTTCTTTCGGCAATGCGCCATATTTATCCGGGTAAACTTATTCTTTCTTTCAATACGAGTGTCGTGCACAATAAGATCATCAAGAAGGCCGTACAATTGAACGGCGTCTCAATAACTCGCGATGAACAACGGCGTTACGGCCCGTACATGTCCGTCCCTTTCGGTAAGACTCTGAGCGATGTGCTCGTGCCCAATACAGTGACGAAGGCGCTGCATATAGAAAAATATTTCAACCGTTCCGTGGAAGGGTTTACGATGGCGGAATCATGCCACTATTCGTCTGTCGATAATCAGGTAAGGACCATCAAATCCTTCAATAAACCCGTTATTCTTATAGATGACCTGCTGCACAAAGGATATCGCATGCAAATGCTGGCGCCCCACTTGGAAAAAAACGGTATTGACGTCAGGGCCGTTTTAACCGGCGTCATGACCGGTCGAGCCATGGATATGATGACGGAAAAAAGGATAAAGACGGAGAGCGCATACTTTTTGCCGACCTTGGAAGTATGGCTCAATGAACGGGACTGCTATCCCTTCCTGGGAGGGGACAGCATAGTGAGCGTTACCGATTATGACGGTCAGGATTCCAATCCTTTTATCAATCTTGTCTTGCCGTACGTGAAACCGGGCTTTGTCGGCGGCGGTGATGATGATGCGGCGTATACATATTCCATGATTTGTTTGCAGAATGCCCGCGACATTATGGAAGCATTGCAGCAGGAATATCAACGTATATTTGAAAAGAGACTGACTTTGAAACGGCTTGGCGAAGTTGTGACACCCTTGCGTATTCCCGATATGGATGTAGGCGTCATATTCGATGAAAACATGAATCCGTCACGCTTTATTGAAAATGATATAGAACGGCTGATCCGGCTGCGTTGGAAGCGCAAACAATCGCAGAAACGGAGCGGGAAGGAGTCGGAATAAATGTTTATTCACGATCTGCCCGGTGAAATCGGCGTGGCTGAAGCGGTGCCTTTAGAACCTTCGCCGCTGCCGCCGCGGAAAGTGAGACTTCACATTGTTGCCCTCGGCGATGTGGGGGCGACTATGCTTATAGGACTGCGCCTTCTCGGCGGAGATGTCATTACAAGCTGCGGCATATATGATCTTAACCGGAAAAATTTGGAACGTTTGGAAATGGAAATCAATCAAATTCAGTACCCTGACGGTGAAGGGGACCTGCCGGCTGTCGAAATCATAACGGAAGACAGGTTGTTTGATTGTGATGTATTCGTATTCTGCGCTACAAAAGGCATTCCTCCCGTCGGTTCCGACTGTGATGTACGCATGGCTCAGTTTGCGGCCAATCGCGGTTTAGCCGTGTATTTTGCGGAGATGGCGGCACGAGCATGTTTTAAAGGATTGGTCTGTATCGTCTCCGATCCTGTGGATCCTCTTTGCAAGGCTTTTTTACAGGTATCCGGCCTGCGGGCTTCTCAGATTCAGGGATTCGGCCTTGGCGTGATGAACGGACGAGCCAGATATTATGCCTGTAAAGATGGTCGCTTTGCCGCATACTTGACGGAAGGCCGTGTTTACGGCCCGCACGGCGAAGACCTGGTCGTTGCCAACAGTCTGGTGCAATATGATGATTCCTTGTCGCGGGATTTAACGACATTGGTCGTGCGGGCTAATATTGCCGTCCGTAATTTGGGCTATAAACCTTATATTGCGCCGGCTTTTTCGTCTGCCGCCATTTCTGTTATTCTTGCTTTGCGGGGTAGCTGGCACTATGGTTCGATCTGGCTCGGCAGCCGCTCGGAAGGGGCTTTCCTCGGCGTGCGCAATCGATTTTATGACGGACGTGTGGAATATGAAGATGTGCCCGTGCCTCCGGCGTTATATAAACGAATTAAAAAGGCCTATTTGAACCTCTGCAAGCTTTCGTGAAGGAGGCCGTTGCGCATGGTCTATCTTATTCGTATAACATGTGAGGGCTCCGCGTCGGCAGCACGTCTTGACGGAGTACTGAAGCGCGTATTACCCCCCGGAGAGTATGTAGAAATAACCGGTCCGGAAGGGTTGTTGACAATTAAAGATAAGCTGCGCGGACAGGTCTGCATCTTTACGGTTTCCCTGGGACCGGGCGGTATGAATGAGGAATACAGGCGGCTTATTGCGGCTCTTTATACGTCTCCTCAGTTACTGGAAGGTGTTTGCGGCGGTATTGTTATTGACGGACCGGACGAGCTTTTTACCAAAAAGATCGGCAGAGAGCTCCTGTTTATCGCTAATCGGGCGGGGTGTTTGTTTCCCGGCAAACCTCTTGTCGAGGCAACGGGATCGCTTCGCAATTTTAATGTACAGGCCCGCCTGTTGCAATCAAGCCCTGCCGAGGCCTATAAAACAGCGGTAGAACAACTTGTTGGAAAGGCCGTCGCCTTGACACGGAAGCCCCGGGAGAAATTTGATAAACAACACCTGCTTGTTCTGCATGCGAGCAGTCGCGCCACGTCTAATACATTACTGCTCTGGAAAATAGTCAGATCTCATTTGTCGCGGAGAACAGAAATAGAAGAAATTTCTTTGCGTAACGGCGAACTGGTCGATTGCCGGGGCTGCAGCTATGAAACGTGTTTGCATTTCGGCGAAAAAGGGGACTGTTTTTACGGCGGCCTGATTGTGGACCAGGTATATCCGGCTGTTAAGAAATGCCATGCCTTATTATTGATTTGCCCCAATTATAATGATGCCGTCGGCGCCAATATGACGGCTTTCTTTAATCGCCTGACCGCTCTTTTTCGGACGGACTTCAAAGAATTTGCGTCAAAACGGATTTATGCGCTTGTCGTGTCCGGGTACAGCGGCGGAGATATTGTTGCCGAGCAGATTGCCGATACCATGAGCTGTAATAAAAATTTTATTTTACCGCCTCATTTCGCTCTTGTGGAGACGGCAAACGAGCCGCGGAGTATTCTCGCCTGCCCGGGGATAAGGGAGCGGGCGGCAGCCATGGCTGCGCGAATAGAGGGTGATTTTTCGGAGCCTGCATGCAATTAAAGGTTTTCAGCGGTATACATTTGTACTATAATAAACTGGTACTAATTTGTATTATCAGTTTTATATATAAGGAGTGGTACTGAATGAGATTTACAGACGATTTGAAGTCTCGTGTGGCCAAAGCACAGAAAAAAATTGTATTGCCGGAAACAGACAGCCGTCGCGTACTTAAGGCTGCGGAACGTGTTTTGGCGGAGGGGTTTGCCAAGATCGTCCTGGTAGGCAATGAAGAACAGATTCTTAAAGATGCCGAAAAATTCCAGATTCGCTTGGACGGCGCTGAAATTGTAGATCCTTCTACGTATGCGCGCTTGGATGAATTATGCCGGTACTTCGCGAAGAAGCGTGAAAAGAAAGGCATGACGGTAGAAAAAGCCCGCGAAATCATGACGAACAACTATACTATGTTTGCTTGCGGTCTCGTCGTCCTCGGCGACGCTGACGGCGTTGTTTCCGGCGCGGCAACGACATCGGCCGATGTTATCCGCGCAGGTCTTCAGGTTGTCGGCCCGAAACCGGGAAATAAAACGGTTTCTTCCGCCTTTATTCTGATTACGAACACGCCGCAGTACGGTGATAACGGTATTCTTGTCCTCGGTGATTGCGGCGTTATTCCCGATCCGACATCGGAACAGTTGGCGGATATTGCCGTGATGTGCGTGGACCGGGCTCGCCGCACCGTTCAGATTACAGACCCGAAGGTCGCTATGCTTTCGTATTCTACGAAAGGCAGCGGCAGCGGCGGATCCGTAGATATAGTCCGTGAGGCTGTGGAAATTTTAAAATCCCGTCACGTGGATTTCGACTTCGACGGTGAAATTCAGGCCGATGCGGCGATCGTGCCGGCTGTAGGCGAACATAAAGCCCCGGGTTCCAAGGTTGCGGGTCATGCAAATGTACTTGTTTTCCCCACGTTGGATGCTGCTAATATCGGATATAAGCTGGTGCAGCGGTTTGCTAACGCGACGGCTCTCGGACCGTTGGTACAGGGGCTGGCTAAACCGGTCCTTGACCTCTCCCGCGGCTGCTCGACCGAAGATATTGCCGATGTCGTTGCGGTTTGCTGCTCCGATGCTATTGCTGTTGATAAAGAAACGGCCACTAATGCATAACATATGTTTTGAAATCGGATTCGGACTTTTGTCCGGGTCCGATTTTCTTATTGGCACCTTGCGTGTAGGCAGGCCGAAAATATGATAAAATAAAAATTGCATTTTGCGATTTTATAAAGGGAAATTTGCCGTGTCGGGCAGCTTCTTGTTTTGGCAGCGATACGTTTCTGTATACAGAAACGTATCTCGGGGAACTCCTGCCGTGGAGTATTTTTGATAAAGGGTTGGAGGACGGTTGTTTGGAAAAAGAACCGGCACAAGCCGAACGGGGCGCCAATACACGGCTTTGTTTTTACGGTTGTAATCGATGCGATAGTTGCGGAGGCCACGGTGACGACGCGAAGACATAGGGAGAAAACGATAGTCTGGGAAGAAAGTATCCGCCTCGCGGCAGCGGGGCTGCGGCATGGTTTTACGGAACGGACCGGCGGCGTAAGTGTCGGCGTATATGGGTCGCTTAACCTCTCTCTTGATGTCGGTGATACAGTAGGCGATGTCCTGGAGAACCGTCGCCGTTTCTGTGAGGCTGTCGGTTGTGATATACTGCGCTTAACAACGGCTTGTCAGGATAATGAGGCGCATATCGTCGCGGTCGGCCCCCGTGAAGCAGGAGCCGGCGCAGGCAGTCGGTACGATGCGTTGGCGCGGACAAAGGCATTGATGACGGACCGGACGGCTATGCCTCTGTTCCTTTGTGCGGCAGACAGCGTCCCCCTCGTCCTGTTTGATGACGAGCACGAAGCCGCCGCTGTTGCTGTTTGTGATATCCCGGCTCTTGAGCAAAACCTGGCCGGTAAGGTTGTCACTGCCATGAATATTGTTTACGGCAGCCGGTGTGAGCGCCTGCACGCCTATATAGGGCCGGCTGTCTCGCCGGTTCATACTACCGTGGGCCGGGCGATTGCCGAAACCTTGATTGGAACGGTACAGCGGAAGACGGGGATTTTGCAGAAGAAAGGCGAAACTGTTTACGCCGATCTGAAATATCTGGCCGTGCGGCAAATGGTGGAAGCCGGTATGGATATAAGCCGCTTCGATATAAGTAAGAACTGCACTTATGAATCGGCGGAACGCTTCTTCTCTTCACGTCGCAGCGGCGGCATATGCGGCCGTAACGCTGTCTTTGCACTGTTGACATAAAAGCTTTTAAAAAATACTGGTAATTACAGACGCAAATATATATAATGGATACGTATAAGTTTTTTTTTATGACAGGGGGAAATTGCTTGATCAGAGAGAATCTCGAAAGCGTTCGCAAGCGCGTTGCCGCCAGTGCGGAACGTGTCGGCAGAACAGACCCTATTACATTGGTGGCCGTTACAAAGAATCATCCCGTTGAAGAGCTGATGGAGGCTGTAGCCGCAGGGGTGACGGATGTCGGTGAAAATCGTGTCCGGGAAGCATTGAGTAAGCAGGAATCTTTCCCCGACAATCATGTAATATGGCACCTTATCGGTCATTTGCAAACAAATAAGGTAAAACAGGCTGTTGCGCATTTTGACCTCATTCATTCTGTTGACTCTGTACATTTGCTGGAAGTAATAAATAAAGAGTCCGGGAAAATCGGCAAGGTCCAAGATATACTGTTACAGGTAAATGTTGCCCGTGAAGAAAGCAAGACGGGCATGGCCGTGGAAGTATTTCCGGAAATATGTCGGCGTGCGTCTGAATTGGAGTATGTTCGTGTGCGGGGGCTTATGTGCATGGCACCGAATTTTGAGAATAGTGAAGATGCACGCCCCATATTCCGTATAGCCGATGCCTTGTATGAGGATATGAAAGATAAATTCCCGAACGGTCAGGTCCGATGTTTATCGATGGGCATGACTCATGATTTTGAGATAGCGATTGAAGAAGGCGCAAATATCGTCCGCGTCGGTACGGCTATATTCGGGCCGCGAAATTACTAAGGAGGATTTTATCATGGGATTGAAAAGTTTATGGAACAGGGTAGTTAATAGTGTGGGAGGCCTCAACGAAGACGACGAGTTCGAAACGGATGAAGAATTCGAAGACGAAGAGGACCTTGATGAGGTACAACCGGCACGTCGCCATATTGCAGCACCCCGGCGTTCTTCCCTGGGAAGTTCACAGGCTGACCGTCCGTTAAAAATGATGATCGTTGAGCCGGAGACCTTTGATGATTCTCAGAATATTGCCGATTACTTGCGTGAACGCAAGCCTGTCGTTATCAATTTTGAAAATACGCCGGCCGATGTGTCCAAACGGGTGGTTGATTTTATCAGCGGAGCAACGTATGCGCTTGACGGCAATATTCAAAAAGTGGGGAAGGACATTTTCCTTTGCGTGCCCAGCAATGTGTCCGTTGATCACGGTAAACGTGAATACGGCGATTTTACGGCACAACTGGCTTGGAAAACAGCGGCTGATGAATCCGAACAATCTCGGTCTTAAGGTGATTGTCGCGTGAAGAACAGAGACAATATTATTCGATATTATAAGGGAACCGATAACGGTGCGCTGGCGGCCCGGCTCATCGATCTCGCCGACAGTACGGACAAAGGCCGCCCCTATGCGGTAAGTGAATTTGTATCGCCCGGCGCCGTGCAAATCGGGGAAACTGTCAGCGCTCATGCGGCGACGCTTGTCCTACGGGTTAACGGCGGTTATGAAGGCGCCGAACGGGTCAAATTATGTTTTATCCGTAACGATTATGAAGGGTCTGTCGATTTCGGGCTCACGGCCTGCCGTATTACCTGGGATGCGCGTTATCGCCTGCTGGGGCATCGCGATGTTTTGGGGGCGCTTATGAGTCTCGGTATCGATCGCGGCCGTTTCGGCGATATTATTATGCATGAAGACGGTGCCGTTATCCTGGTGGATACGAAGCTGTTGCCATATTTACAGCAGAATTTAGAAAAGATCGCTATGGTTTCCGTTACGATTTCGGAAGTGCCTGTCGCTTCTATTCCGCCCCGCCGGGAAAAAATAAAAGAAATTAAGACAACCGTTGCGTCGTTGCGGCTTGATGCCGTCGTTTCGTCGGGATTCGGCATTTCTCGTACGAAAGCGGCGGAAGCGATTAAAGGCGAACGGGTTCAGGTCAACTGGCAGCCTGCCAAAGGAGCGTCTCAGGAAGTCGGCGCCGGTGCAGTTATTTCACTGCGCGGCAAGGGCCGGATGGAACTTGCCGAAGTGACGGGCACGTCGCGCAAAGGACGGACCGGCGTTTTATTAAGACGCTACATGTAGGTCTTACTACAGTTAGGAGGAAATTTACATGTTGACACCTATGGATATTCATAATAAAGAATTCAAGAAGGGCTTTCGCGGTTACGCTGAAGAGGATGTAGACGCTTTTATGGAAAGTCTTGCAGCAGATTATGAAAAGGTATATCGTGAATACTGTGAACTGAAAGAACGCTGTGAATCATTACAGGATAAACTGTCTCAGTATGAAAAGATGGAAGCGACCATGAACAGCACCCTTATGCTGGCGCAGCAGACCGCTGAAAATGTAAAGGTTGCCGCTCGTAAAGAAGCGGAGCTCATTTTGCAGGAAGCGGAAAACAAAAAGAAGCAGATGGTTGATGAAACGGCGCTCAATATGCAGACAACACAGCAGGAATTGGATACATTAAAAGCACAGGCTAACGGTTTCCGCGCTAAATGCAAAGCTATCCTGACCAGCCAGCTGCGGCTTTTGGACGACATGGTGCTTGAAGATGCAGCGGTTGAAGAAGCCGCTCCTGAAACGACAGCGGACGTACAGGAAGAAGATAATTGAGAACAAATGCGACATGATATGCTCTCTATGCGGCGTAAGGGTATTGCGTTGCCGGAGAGTATATTTTTTATAAGACGGAGAGATGTATGAAAAAGTTTATAGTAGCAACTGTGATGACCGTACTTATCGGTATTTGTACGGCAGGCGCATATAATCCGTATGCACCCAATCCCTTTGATACGATGGAAAAAAACTCTTGGGAGTATATATACGTAAAGGAGCTGACTGATGCCGGACTGACCGGCGCGACGAAAGATAAAATCAGTCCGGCATACAGGTTGACGCGGTATGAAATGGCCCAAATGATTGCTGCGGCCATTGAAAACAGAGATAAGGCGACTGCTGAAGAACGGGCTAAAATCGATAAGCTGGCAGAGGTATTTTCCGATGATTTACAGTATGTTGTGACAAAACGGAATACAACAAAGGATAATCAGGGCGGGATTACTTTTGAGCGGCGCACAAAGGGAACACAGTAACCGAATCGTGAATAAGATAAAACTGGTGGCGCTGGATTTGGATGATACGCTGCTGCGTGATGACGGTACCGTTTCGGAACGTACGGTAACCGCCCTGCGTAAGGTTCGTGAAAAAGGAATTATGACGGTTATCGCTACAGGCCGCATGTATGCAACCGCTAAACCGTATGCAGATGTATTGAAGTTGGGAAATATACCGCTCATACTCTTTTCAGGAGGGCTTATTCAATTGTCCGAGACGAAAGAAAAGCTTTTTGAACGCCCTCTTTCTGTCGATACGGTGACTAAAATAAATGCCATGGCGGAGACGAACGGTTGGACGGTACAGACGTATATAGATGATGTGCTCTATGTGAGATCGAGGAATGAACTGGTCCGGGCTTATGAAGCGCATACCGGTATTCGCGCCGTTGCCTGTGCGACAGCTGAACGGATTCCGCGGGGCAAAGCTAATAAGATGCTTGCGCTCGGTACTGCCTCAGCGCTGAATACCGTACAGCAGCGTATCCTTGCCGAAGTCGGCAAGGACGTGGAGGTTCTTTTTTCCAGACCTGCTTATCTGGAGATAGTAGCCGCCTGCACATCCAAGGGAAGAGCATTGGAAGCGCTGTGCGGGTATTACCGTATTCGTCTTTCTGAAGCGATGAGTTTCGGTAACGGCGAAAATGATACGGCGATGTTAAAGGTTGCCGGTTTTTCTGTTGCTGTCGGTAATGCCGTGGATGAAGTAAAAGACGCGGCTTCATACGTAGCCCCGACAAATAATGAAGATGGTGTGGCCGAAGCTTTAGAACGATTCGTTTTATAATGGAGGGAATCTCTTATGGAACAGTTTCATTTAATCATCATCACGGGTCTGTCCGGCGCCGGTAAGAGCCATGCACTGCAAATTTTGGAGGACATGGGGTATTTCTGCATTGATAATATACCGCCTGCTCTTATTCCCGAATTTGCTTCTATCTGTGCCCAAAGCGGCAGTGAGCGCGTACGCCACGTAGCGGTCAGTGCCGGTATCGGCGATGACGCCTATCTGGGTGGCCTGCGGCAAGCGGCGGCGGATATGCGCGGTAACGGCATATCCTGCGAGATTGTATTTATGGAAGCATCGGAACGAACATTGATCAGCCGTTATAAAGAAATGCGTCGGGTTCACCCGTTTGCTACACAGGGGCGCATCAGCAAGGGAATAGAAGTCGAACGTTCACGTTTTGCCGAATTGCGGCGACATGCCGATGTTATCCTCGATACGACGGGATTATCCGTAAAAGAACTGAAAGAAGTGCTTCAGAAAAAATATGCTATCCGCGGTAAAGAGGATGTTTTTTCCGTTACTGTCGTTTCCTTCGGATTTAAATTCGGTATTCCCATTGATGCGGATATTGTCGAAGACGTTCGTTTTTTACCGAATCCCTATTATATCGAGGCGCTACGCCATTCGTCGGGGCGTGTGCCGGCAGTACGCAATTATGTGGAAGCTGCGGATGTGACGACGGAATTTAAAAAGAAATGGTTTGATTTTATCGATTTTCTTCTGCCTTATTATAAGGCGGAAGGTAAGGGCCAACTCGTTATTGCTGTCGGTTGTACAGGCGGTATGCATCGCAGTGTAGCCATGGCGGAAGCTATGTACAGGCATTTGCGTGACCGGGGAGTTCCCGTAACCATCGAGCATCGAGACATGGATAAGAATGAAGTGGAATGTGATGCTCCCGGTTATGAAGGGGAAGAGTGATAGGGGAGATTACTAATGAAACTTTTCAGATGGCTGCGGCCGGGTGTACACGTGAAGAGGTGGCTTTTTCTCTTCGGTATCGGTATGATAATAACCAGTTTCGGCTTGATACTGACATTTAATTACGAATGGATCGGTGCGCTTGAAGAATGGACCTTCCGTATGCTTTATGAGGCAACGGGCCATTACAACTATACCGTACTTGCTTCTCTCGGTATTGTCGTACTTCTTTCGGGTGTTTTCATTATGGGGTGGGCCACGCGGAAACTTATCCGTACAATGTTGGCGATTGTCATGCCGAATGAATCGGGGAATTTCAGTGATCTTATACTTGAAAACCTGAAATTATCCAAGGGCCCGAAGGTTGTCGTTATCGGCGGCGGTACCGGGTTATCCGTCCTCTTACGAGGATTGAAGAACAAGACATACAATTTGACGGCTGTAGTTACCGTTGCCGATGACGGCGGTTCGTCCGGCTGTATACGTCAGGATTTGGATATGATTGCTCCGGGCGATCTGCGTAATTGCCTTGTCGCCCTGGCTGATAAAGAAGGGCTTATGGAAAAACTCTTCGCTCACCGTTTCGGCGGTTCCGGCGGTTTGTCGGGCCATAGCTTCGGCAATCTCTTTATTGCCGCGCTCATTGAAGTTCTGGGCGATGTGGAAGGTGCCATGAACGCAACCAGTAAAATTTTAAAGGTTCGCGGCAATGTTATTCCTTCATCGGCGGAAACGATTTTGCTGAATGCTGAAATGACGGACGGTACTGTCGTTCGGGGAGAATCGCAGATTCCTTTGGTAAAAGGGAAAATCAAGCGCGTTTTTACGACTCCCGCCGACCCTAAGGCCGTTACTTCGGCAGTAGAAGCCGTTCGGCAAGCTGATGCCATTGTCCTGGGGCCGGGCAGTCTTTACACCAGTATTATGCCGAATCTGCTTATTCCGGATATAGGCAAAGCGATCATTGAAAGTGAAGCTAAGAAAATTTATATTTGCAATGTAATGACGCAGCCCGGGGAAACGGACGGCTACAGCGTGTCCGACCATGTTGCGGCTATTAATCGTCATGCCGGTAAAGAAATTATCGATTTTGTACTGGCTAATAACGGCGAAATCGATCCGCCGGTTTTACAGCATTATGCTGAAGCGGGTCAACAGCCCGTGCGCATTGATAAAAAAGAAACGAGCAGGGAAGGCGCTACCGTTATTCTTTCTGATCTTGTCAGCAAAGAAACGGGCTCCGCACATGATCCGAAAAAGTTGGCAACCGTTCTTTTCGATTTGATCAATGCCTTGCGCAGCGATTTATCGCCACAACTCCTGCATTATTATTTAAAACGGTATAACCGTAAGCGCTAGGAGGAATCATGTCCTTTGCGGAAGATGTGAAAAATGAAGCGGCCCATTATGAAACAAACGATATAAACAGCCGTCGGGCCGAATTGGCTGCCCTTTTATGTATGGGCGGAACGGTTTTGTACGGTTGTGACGGTTACGTCGGCATGGAATTCAGTACAGCCAATAATGCCGTTGCCCGCCGCGTTCTCTCTGGTTGGCGACTTATCTCGAAGGTCGCTCCCGAAGTAAGTGTGCGCCGCGGATTGAAATTGCGGAAAAAGAATTACTATATCCTGCGCATTGTTCCCGGTGCGGCAGCGGCAGCTGCTCTTGCCGCGTTGGATGTGTACCCGCCGAAGCGCGAGTTTCCGCATTTACGATTAAAGAAAAATGATTACGGGCGGGCCTTTTTACGCGGTGCTTTTATGGGCAGCGGATCCGTTAATAAGCCTAACGGCGATTATCATCTTGAATTGATGACGCCCGACGAACAGCTGGCAATAACGCTGCTCAAATTAATGCGTCACTTTCATTTGCCTGCAAAATTGACCGACCGTAAGGGAGAATACCTCGTTTATATAAAAGAGGGAAACGGGGTCTCGTCGTTTTTGCAATATATCGGAGCCGATAAAGCCTATTTGGATTTTGAGAGCGTGCGTGTTGTTAAAGAAATGCGTAATAATGTCAATCGCATTGTCAATTGCGAAACGGCCAATCTGCAAAAGACCGTTGATGCGGCGATTAACCAGATCAGGGATATAGAAAAGCTACGGGCTTCCGGTCAATACGGCTATATTTCGCTGAAATTACAGGAAACGGCGGAACTTCGCTTGGCCAATCCCGAAGCGACGCTTGGCGAATTGGCCGAACTTTCGGGGCTTACGAAATCCGGACTGTCCCATAGATTTCAAAAAATTCGAGATATTGTAAAACAGTTGGAAAGGTAGGAAAAGTGTATATGTATATTGGAAAGTACGGGTGCCGCATAGCGGTAATCACCGTGTTGTCTTTTTTTTTCGTTTCCGTGCAGGCCGCTGATTTACGTACGCCTGCCGTTATGGATAAGTTAGTTCGTCTACCGATGAAAAGTATCGCTCTTTCGACACCGGTCGATTCGGGTAATCTTCTTTTTTCGGACAGTCCCGAATATGCGGAACGGGACGGCATGCTGTACAGTGATATTGTTCGCGGCGACAGTCGCATGTATTTTTATCATGTCAATCAGACGGATAAATTAAAAAAGTTTGTCGTTGTTGCGTCCAATACTGAGGATAAGCCTGTCGATATTTATGTGCACGGCTCCTGGCATAGCCGTCCCAGCACGGATTATTATGCTGTCGGCCGTGAATTGTCACAGATTTACTATAAAGAACATCGGAATGAACGGAAAATAACGGTACCTGCCGGCGGCACTGTTTTGCTGGATGAAGGGTTAAATAATGTATCAGTATTGCCGGATCAGCTCTTTTCGGGAATTGTTGATTTTCGAGTTGACGGAGCGGCTCAGGTATCTTCCGTTATGATGCCGTTTGATGAAGACCCTCATGAATTTATGAAACGAGCTTTTCTCGTTTCCAGTGATGATGTAAAACTGCGCGGTCGTTTTAAAGGAAAGGACCGTCTGTTAAAGACCGTTGTTCCGTATATGCCTGATGACGGTATAGCGTATATTCGTCTTGCTGACGGGGTGACGGATTTTTTTCTCAAGGGACCGGATATCCTTGATAACCGGCCGTCCGAAAATGTCGGAAATTACGGGGTTGACTATACGGTCCTGGTTAATACGAAGGGAAAGGGAGCGGTTCATCTTTACTTTAATCCTATCGGCGGCGAATACTCGGGCATTGTTGAAGTGAGCCGCCGGCAAAAAAACGGTTCGACCGATGTCAAGCGGGTCGACTTGCCGCGAAATGGACGGAGTATGGGGTATAATGATGCTTATGCCATGGAATATGTGGATACATTTAAAGCGGGTGATAAGATAACGATTCATTTTATGCCGCCGGGAGCTGCGAATTTACCCGTCCAGTATATCTTTGTTCCCGACAGTGTCAGTAAAAAGGTTATTAAAGAAGTGACGGAAGAAGAAAATAAAATCAAAGCCCAGACTGCTGCAGCCGTGAATTTGCATGCTTCACAAAATCCCACCAATCCTGAGCACAGCGATATGCAGGCGAGCGATCATGCGACACCGCCGATACGCCTGTTGGACGGTGAAAAGACGCGGTAATTTTCATGAGAAAGATGAAAACGGGTCGCATGGAAGGTTTATGAAATGCTCCCCGAATACGAAGAGCCGGTCTTCTCGACGTATGAATACGAAGAGAAGACCGGCTCTTTATCTGTATGGAAAAGATGGCATATTTATTCTTTAGGTTCCGTACCGAACCATTTCTTGTATAATTTTGCGTATGTTCCGTCTGCTTTGAGTTCCTGCAGCGCTTTATTGATGTCTTTCGTTAATTCCGGCTTATCCTTGCTTGTAGCCATTGCTACGCCGCGGGAAACAATAGGTTCACCGACCAGTTTCAGTTTATCTTTACCGCCCTGTTGCAGGTAGTAAAGAGCGACAGCCTGATCAATGGCCACGGCATCACACGTCCCGGCTTCCAGTTCCATCCAGCCCTGTGTGTTTGTATCAACTTCTTTTACGGTCGCACCTTTTTCTTTAGCAAGGTCTGCAGGTTTTGAACCTATCTGAGCCGCAACTGTTTTTCCGTTCAAGTCATCAAAGCCGTTGATTGTCGAGTTGTCGTTTTTTACGACTACGACATAACCGCCTTTGAAGTAAACATCCGTGAAGCTGACCTGTTCCCTGCGTTCCGGGGTGGCGTCCATACCGGCGGCGATAAGGTCAATCTGACCGCTCTGGAGAGCGGGAATAAGAGCGTCGAAGCCGAGATTTTTGACTTCCATCTTGTAACCGAGTTTATCGCAGACGGCTTGGGCCAAATCAATGTCGAAGCCCACGTCTTTTTCGTTTTCTGTAAATTCGAAGGGCGGGAATGTCGGCTCCGTGCCGACGATTAATGTTTTTTGAGCATTCGCCGCGTTGTCGGATTCAGATGTGTTGTTCCCGCAGCCCGCTATAAAAACGGAAATTACTGCAACGGCTGCAGCTAAAAGGGAGATATACTTTCTTTTCATTGTAAAAACCTCCTAAATTAACTCACTTAAGTTTTTCATGATTCTGTAATAACCGGCTGTTTTGAAGTCTTCCGCGCTTGTCGTGCCTGTCGTCACGGCGGCAAAATCAACCCGGCTGTTGGCAGCGGTTTCTCCGTCAATGAGCGTATCACCGATATAAAGAATGTCTTTGTCGGGCAGGTCGTAACGTTTTTGTATTTTTTTGATTCCTTCGGGAGAAGGTTTCGGGCTCCGTACGTCTTCACTGCCGATGACGCAGTCAACCAGATCTGTTATCTTATCGCGAACAAGCGTTTCCATAATGCGGGAACGGGTTTTTGTAGAAACGATACAACAGAGAGCCCCTTGTTTTTTCAAGGTTTTCAGAGTCGGAACAACTTCTTTATATAACCGTGTGTTTGCCGTCATGTATTTATCGGAATAACGGATTTTGTACCGCTTAATCAGTTCTTTCAGTTTAGCCGGCGATGTTTCGCCTGTGAGCAAAGACATGGCGTCGTACATTGTCATACCGATGGTGGCGCGTATACGGTCTTTCGGATAAGGACCGTAACCTTCGTCGGCAAAAAGCATTTCGAAACACATGACTATGCCTTTTTCCGAATTGGCCAAAGTATAATCGAAATCAAAGATATATGCCTTATACATGAAATCTAAATTTTCGGTTCCGTACCGAACCATTTCTTGTATAGTTCAGCGTAAGTGCCGTCGGATTTTAACTCGGCCATAGCGTTGTTAACCTTTTCCAGCAATTGAGGATCGTCCTTGCTGACCGCTAGTGACATACCGGTTGAGATAATCGGCTCACCTACCATTTTCAGCTCTTTGCTGCCGCCCTGCTGCAAGTAATACATGGCAACGGCATTGTCAATGACAACGGCATCACACGTCCCGGCTTCCAGTTCCATCCAGCCCTGTGTATTTTGATCGAACTGCTTTACCACGGCTCCGTGCTCCTGGGCATAGTCAACCCCTTTGGTGCCGACTTGTGCGCCGACGGTTTTCCCGGTTAAATCGTCGAAACCGTTGATAGTCATGTTATCTTTTTTAACGACGACCGTATAACCGCCTTTAAAATAAATATCCGTGAAGTTAACCTGTTCCTTTCGTTCTGGCGTAGCATCCATGCCCGAAGCGATCATATCGATCTGACCGCTTTGCAGGGCAGGAATAAGAGCATCAAAACCAAGGCTCTTGATTTCTGCTTTTTTACCCATCTTTTCGGCAATCGCTTTGGAATAATCAATGTCAAAACCGACATAGGTATCGCCTTCCGTAAATTCAAAAGGAGGAAAGGTCGGTTCCATGCCGATAACTAACGTATCCTTAGCCGTTTTTTGCTCCTGTTGGGAACCGCAGCCGGCAAGGATAGCGGCGGCCGTCATGAAGACGGCGGCAAATAAGAGTATCTTTTTGTTCATATCCAAACATCTCCTGACATAATTTATTTTTTATAATTATACAATTTTAAAGCTATAAAAACAAGGGCGAAAAATAAAATAATAATTTATTTCGAAAAGAATATTCTGATAATACAAAAGAAACAGAACGATGCAGGATTTAAATGAACACGGATATTATACGAAATAAATGTATAAAACATATAAGATAAATCGGGAATTTTCACAGCCGGCGATATACGTTGCCGCTCCGGATGATCTTTCCCCATGCACCCCTCCGGCGAAAAAAAGAGTTGACAGGGCAGGGGAGATTTGGTAAGATAAACGAGTCGCCAAGCGGCGGATGA